>ERZ857757.155-NODE-155-length-82894-cov-19.911829_pt1 | contig 82894 bp, 67 predicted proteins | sample MGYA00519764_ERZ857757 | MGnify/ENA primary metagenome ERZ857757 (study PRJEB31778, sample SAMEA3449359) | human gut metagenome | biome: human gut; feature: human-associated habitat; material: faeces | place: United Kingdom | collected 2010/2012 ...
CAGATGGCAGAAAAGGCATCGCCAGCGCTGCCAACGAATTGTGCGGTAGTGCCTTAGTTGATTTCCGTAATGGTCGGCACTGTCCACGTCTTGAGTGCCTCCATATCCGGCGTATAGATGCGCATAAACAGATGGAAGCCGCCTTCCCCCACCGGAAGCCAATTGGTCGTGTCTGCTGGCGCGTCCTTCGACAAAATTACATCCACAGAGCCGTCGTCATTCCTCTTCAAAACCGAACGGTCGTTGATGCAGTAGCGGTCGAGCAGATTATCGATGAGGAAATCATCGTCACCATATGCAGTGATCGACCAGAAACCGCCGTCAAGCACCTGCGGATCGCTTTCAAGGTGGAGAATGTAGGACTTTTCACCCGTCAAAGGATTCCCGTCGGCGTCCTTTTCCGTCTTGGGGTACAGTGCGATTTCCACCGTATTCGCCCCAAGTCCGGCAATGGCAACCAGCGCACGGTAGGCATATTCCGTACCAAAGTCTCCGATTGGCGCACCGAAATAGCTCCACTGCCCCAGCTGTTTTGAAAACTTCATTCCCTCTGCCGCGAGCTTCGGCCGAAGCCCTTGCAGCATTTCCCGCCAGTTTGCCTGAATATCTCCGGTCAAAACAGATGCGTCAAATTCCATGCCGGGGCCAACGTGAACTGCCGCGAGTTTTTCAAGTATTTCCGCATCAGCGGCGGACGGCGGATTGTTCTCCATCAGCGTGTTGGCTTTGTTGAAGAATGTGACAGGATCCAGCGACAGTACCTTGTTGATGGGGACATAGCTGTTTTCCTCCCGATAGATCCCCTTCGGAGGCTGATATGCTTCTCCGCTCAGGTAGACAGAAAGCGGTAAAAGCTGCATCTGCGCCTGAATGGCATACACATTCGGAAGATCCGCCTCTCCGGAAAGCACCGTTCTGGTAATGGCCCACGCCATAGCGGTAGGAACATCAATGCGGGTCACATTGTCCGGCAGGTCGCCCTTCCAAGTTGAGCGCGTGATTGCATAGGCTCCAGCCCGGTCAAGGACAGCGACGGTATTTGTCCATGCGTCAAGCACCTGCACCTTGCAGAAGCGGTCTGTTTCCGGATGCACATAGATCATCGGCTCTTCGCTCAGGTCATACCACACCTGTGTATAGATGGTGTCCACGTTCGGCGTCACCACGTTTTTGAACTGCGCGTTGGCCAGTGCCACACCGTGCATGAACTGATTGACAGGCGCCTTGCCGGGTGCGGCTTCCTCCGCATTCGTTGCGGAAGTTCTCGTCGCGTCCATCAGCACCAGCGGGAATGCATAAATGTAAGCCTCCTCAATGGTTTTCCACACATCTTCGGACGACGAGACAGCCTCCGCCTTGACACCCCATGCGCAGCCGGACAGCAGCATCGCCATGCAGAGCAGAATCACTGTGATTTTCTTCGGCAATCCCGCACAAAGAAAGAACAGCAAAAAGGTTGGGAAAGATGTATAATAAAGAGGTGAAGAAGCAATTGACGATGAGCTGGGGCAGGCCTCAACGAAGAAGAAAGAGTTTCTGGGAATCATGGAGAAACTGATTCCGTGGTCGGAATGGGTCGGGATCGTGCAGCCGCACTATTACAAAGGAGAGCGCGGCAATAAACCCTACGACTTGGAATTGATGCTCCGGATTTTTGCAAAACACGATACCGAGGACGGGAAAAACTGCATCAGCATTGCTGCACGCTGTTTGCACTTGCGAATTTTACCTTGCTCGCAATCGAATGAAGGTTGCGTAACGAGGTTTATTTCGCGTGCAAATAGTGCGCTTGAATTGCGCTTTTTCTCGAAATTTTGGTCAGCGGGGATGACGTGGATGGTTTGGGCGCAATTATAAGGGGTACCCTTGAATATCAAGAACATCTTGATAATTATCAAGAAATGCTTGATTAAGTGGTACATATCCGCTATAATTTAGCGCGGGACCCAATAGGTGAGTTGATAATTGGAGGTGTTACAATGGCTGTTGACTACTCACGGCTATGGAAGCTGTTGATTGACAGAAAACTGAATAAAACACAGCTTAAAGATCTGGCTCACATCAGCACGAACGCTATCGCTAAACTCGTACGAGATGAAAACGTCTCTTTAGATACGCTCGAAAAGATCTGTAAAGCTCTCGATTGTAAAATCGAAGACATCATGGACTTTACTGAAAAAGAGGAATGTTAAATGAGTTATCTTGCTATTGATAAGAATTATTGCGGGACTGCTGAAGAACTCATGCAGAAAATAGAACCGAATTCTATTGCGGTAAGTGTTTGGTCACCGCCCTATCACGTAGGGAAAAACTATGAAGATGGCCAGAGCTATGAGGACTGGATGGAGATGCTTCAAACGGTCATTAATCTCCATTTTTCCGTTCTAAAACCCGGCGGATTCCTGGCTATTAACATTGGAGATATTCTTTGTTTCCCTGATGAGAATATGCCAAAGATTCAAGCCAACAATGTCAGTATGCGAAAGTCAAAAGTTACGGAAGAAGATGTTCTTAAAGCACAGGCTGAACACCCAGACTATAACCGCCACCAACTTGCAAAAATACTGGGCTGTAGTGAGCAGACCGTAGATCGCAGGCTTCATGGAAATAATATCCGTGGAGGCAAGTATAGTACGCAAACTCGCGTTAGAATTGTCGGCGGTATGCTTGAAGAAATGGCCCTTAAAGCAGGTTTGTATCCTTATGACAGAAGAATATGGGTAAAAGATGCGGCATGGGCTAATAGTAACTGGACGACAAACTCATATCGGGCTGTCGATGAGTTTGAGTACGTTTATATTTATTGGAAGCCAGGCATCACGAAAGTGGATCGTAATCGCCTCAAAAAAGAAGAATGGACTGAATGGGGAAGCCGAGCCGTATGGAATATAAGGTCGGTACAAAAAAACGATGTGCATGAGGCAATGTTCCCCTTAGAATTGCCCAGAAGGGTTATCAAACTTTTCTCAGACAAGGGAGATACCATTCTTGATTGCTTTATGGGGAGTGGGACCTCAGCAATTGCCGCACTTGCAGAGGGAAGACACTTCATTGGGATTGATAAAGAAGAAAAATATGTGCAGCTTGCAGATAAGAGCATTGAACGTTACAAATCTGAAGCTGCACAGATGACTATCTTCGATTATGGCATGACCGATCAGTGATGACTGCGGTTCGTGAATTCCTGAACCCGCCAAGGAGCTATCTGTCTGAGTATTTCAAACGAAACGCGCACTCGGATTTTCTTCGGATCTTTCTTCTTATCATCTTTTCCAGGGAAGAATAGTCCGGGATACCGATCAAGATAATCGGGATTTTTGGTAAGGAGTATGCCGTTGGGAACGCAAATATTTTTAATGCTTTCCAGCGGTTGACCATGATATCTTCCCGAGAGCATAGTGTAAACTGGCTTCACGAATATGTGAATCGTTGGAGCCACTGCACCACTTGAGAGAGGGTATATCGGAGAGATAGCAGGATAGAATACATGGCTTGCGATCTTACCACTCGCTTCCATAGGTGAGTTCTCCATGTTGTCTCTGGGAGATGGCCAATTTCCGTCCCCTGAAACTTGATACGGAGAAATCACGGTATGATCAAAGTTGTCTCGGGGGCCGACGGATTTGATATCAAGAAAAACAAAAGCACAATTCGTAAAGCCACGAGTGATTTCTTGAATGTTCGAATCATAAAGTACAAAACGATTATCCGCTCCGGAAGGAAGACCGATTTCAGATATTTCGTATTTTGATCCGATGATTCGTTCAAGTTTATGCCCAACGGCATGCTCACCGACTTCAATCCAAGGTACCTGATCTCCAACCGGCGCACGTCCACGATCTTCTGGCGGGTAGTTAGCCCAGAATGCGTTTAGGTAAGAGGCTTCGTTATAATCGTGTTCAATCTCCGGGTAGTTTTCAACGATTTCCCAATTGACCAACTCTGTGACATAGCGTTCAAGTTCAATCAGAAGATCCGGGTTATTTGTGAAATAGTCCAGAGCACGAATGTAGTTATGGTAGAGCATAGGTCTCTTTTCATTAAACATCAGTATCGTTTCCTTCCATGAAAAGTAGATGAGGTTCTATCTCAAGGGCGTTGGCAATGCGTTGGATGTTTTCAATGGAAATATTTCTGCGTTCTCTCTCCAATGCACTTATGTAGGTACGATGTAATCCTGCAAGTTCAGCGAGGTATTCCTGAGAATACTTTCGCTTGAGTCTGTAATAGCGAACGTTGGTCGCAAAGCAATGTAATAGATCCATCATAGTCACCTCTGGGCATAGAACTTCACTGTCTTATTATACGGAATGAATACTATAAGTCTACAGACAATAAGTCACGTTAGGCGATAATGAGCAAACCAAAGTCTCTCAACCGTGAAAAAGTTGAGGGCTTTTGTTTTGTCCATTGAGCAGGATCGATCGTACATGAATTGAAAAGTATGCTTGGCAACGGCTTTATCCGCGCCGACCGCGCCACGCTGGTATCTATCAAGGGAATCCACGACATTGGAAAGGAGATTGAACTCGTCAACGGAGAAACGCTGTATTATAGCTGTCGAAAGAAACGAGAGCTCAAAGAACAGCTGCGCGCCGGACGGCGGCAGATTGCGCAGAGCCTGTCTGACAGCGACGCGCCCACCACACAGGAAGAATATCAGCGGCACTATGCCAGCTATGACAGCGCGCCCTTTGCGTTTACCGACATCGAGATGGTGTTCAACGAGGAGCGCGCCGCTGTGGACTGGATCTTCCGCTACGGTAACGAGGCACTGGCAGAAATCGAAAAAACGCCGCTGCAGCAGCTCATCAACCACTCGTTCGGCAGCATTTTCCCCAATATGGACGCAAAGTGGCTGCGCGTCTACGAGCGCACAGCGCTGTTCGGTGAAACGCTGGAAATTGTATATTACAGCCCGGAGATTGACACAAAATTGAAAATCATCAGCTTCCCCACTTTCAAAGGGCACTGCGGCTGTATGCTGTTCAAACAAACGGATATTCAGACGGTGGTTGAGTACGCAGCGCCATAACGAACTGCGCAGATGCGTGTCCCTGCTCTCAATTTCAATTCTTTTCTGCACGCAAACAGGCGCTGGCAAGAATCTCACCCTGCCAGCGCCGTTTTGTATTCAGCTTTACTGCCGCTGCACCGAAATTGGCTCATCCGTCAATTCCACCGTCTCGCCATACACCTGTACCGCCAGTTTGTCCCCCTGCGTCAGCTGGAACACGGTCTTGTCCGCACCCATGCTGATTGCAATCACACGCCCGCGGTACATGACCGAGAAGGTCAGCCGCTTCCAGCGCTCCGGCAGACGCGGGGCGAAACGCAGCATCGTGTCATCGCTGCGCAGACCTGCGAAGCCGTAGACGATGTTCGCCCATGCCATCGCGATGCTCGTGATGTGCAAGCCCTCGCGCGTATTGCGGTTATAGTTGTACAAATCAAGGCGCGTCGCGTAGCCGAAGAAGCTGACCGCTTCATCCATCTTGTCCAGCTCCGCCGCCAGAATGGAGTGAATCGCAGGCGAAAGGGAGGATTCGTGAATCGTGCGCGGCTGGTAGAAATCGTAGTTGATACGCTTCGTCTCGGTATCAAAAGACGAATTGTAGAGGTAGAGGAACATCAGCACATCCGGCTGCTTAATCATGTCCGTGCGGTAGATGCGGTCGTATGCCCAATGGTCGTAGAGCGGGAACTCGCTGACCGGAATGCTGTTGATGTCCGTGTGCGGCAGCTCAAAAAAGCCGTCGTGCTGCTCAAACAGGTGATTAGGCGCTTCCGGAATGTACATGTTGTCGGCAATGTGCCGCCATTGCGCGGGTTCGTCAGGTGCAAGCTGGACTTTTTCACACAGTGCCGCGTAAGCCTCCGGCGCATCCGCCCGCATTGCATCCAGCACATCTGCCGCATAGCGCAGGGCGCGCATCCCCATATAATTGGTATACGCGTTGTTGTTGACCATCATGTGGAATTCGTCCGGGCCCATCACGCCAAAGAAGCCATATTTGCCGATTTTCTCGCTGAAGCCGACGCGCGTCGCTTGGAATCGGGCGATTTGCAGCAGCATTTCCGCACCGTAGCGGTACAAAAACGCCTTGTCGTCCGTCAGGTGGACATAATGCCAGATGCCGTAGGACACCGCCGTGCTCGGCTGCAATTGCAGACTGGCGTGCTGCCAGAGCGGACATGCCTCGTCACCGTTGAGCGTCGCAATCGGGTAGCATGCGCCCTTGCAGTCCAGCATTTTTGCGCGCTCCAGCGCCATCGGCAGCGTGTTGTAGCGGAAAAGAAGGAGCGATTTCGCGGCTTCCGGGTTCGTGAAGAGGTAGAACGGCAGGCAGCAGGATTCCGTGTCCCAGAATGCGTGGCCGTTGTACGCCTCGCCCGTCAAGCCCTTCGCGCCAATGTTGTGGCGCATACTGCCGCCGTTGTAGGTCTGCGCGAGCTGGAAGGAGCAGAAGCGAATCCCCTGTTGTTCCGCTGCGACGGCTTCCGCCATGCTTTCATCTTTCGGCTCAATGCAGATGTCGGACGTGTGCCAGTAAGCATCCCAGTACGCGCGCTGTGCTGCCTGTGCGTCATCGAGCGAGACGGCTTTGCTCTGCGCCATCGCGTCCTGCCCGCTCTGCCAGAGGTCGTCCCCCTGCTGACCGTTGAACAGGACGACGGCGCGCTTGTCGATTTGCACGGCTTGCCCCGGCGCAAGCAGAACATCCGCCGTCGCGGTGACGGTTTTGCCCTCGGCGGATGCGGTGGATTCGCCGGGCCACGTCAGCCACGCGCCGCAAAACTCCTCCTGATTCGATAGCGTCGTGCGGGACTGCGCCATCAGGCAATCCGGCTTCGCGTCGATGCGCGTCTCCTGCCAGAAGCACTTCTGCCGCCCTTCATGTACGACGTCGAAGGACACGCCGGACGTGACTGTCGCGCTGCCCGTGAAATTGAGCGCTTCGAGCGTGATACGCTGGTACGCGCGTTCGCGGTGGACCATATCGAGGAATCGAAGGAAGGTCAGGCGGATTTGCTTGCCGCTCTTCGTCGTCCAGAGGAAGCGGCGGGTGAGCGTGCCGGCGCGGAGGTTGAGTTCGCGGGTGAAGTCGGAGAATTGCGACTGCCCCAAATCGAGCGTTTCGCCATCGACGGAAATCGTCGTCATCAGCCATTCCGCCGAGGGAATCATGAAGTGCGTTTTGTCGATGATGCCCTTATAGGAGCGGCTCAGCTTCTCCATATCATAGATGCCATTGGTATACGCTCCGCGAAGGCTATCGACATGACCGCCCTCATCGAAACAGCCGCGCACGCCGATGCTCTCATTGCCCAGCGAGAAGATGGATTCGCTCACGCGCGCGTAGGCGGGGTCGAAGCCCTGCTCAATGACTTTCCACGGGTCTACTTGGAAATATACGTCAGCGGCTTTTGCCATTGTGCGTCCTCCTGTCGGTTCTTTCTTCTAATAAGAAAGAAGTAGAAGCTCTTTTTTCGGTGGTGGAAGTTGATTTTTCTTCCGTGAGTGGTCTATTAAGCAGCTTCCAGAGGGCAATGAAAACAGGCGAAGTCTGCGATCGCCCTCTGGACTCCTTCGGCGCGCCCTCCCATGTTACTGGGTGATAGGCGGAGTTTTTATAATGTCAACCCTTGATGCCCACAGACACGGCGTTTTCGGTCAGCTGCTTCTGGAAGATGAAGAAAAGGATGATGGGCGGAATCATCGAGAATACGACGGAGCGCATCATCGTGTCGGCGTTGACGGTCTGTTCCGTGCTGAAAACAAACAGGCGCACCATCACCGTTTGCAGCGCGCTGCCGCGAAGCACCAGATACGGCAGGAGGAAGTCCGACCATGCGGCGTTGATGGCGAAAATCGCAATCACGGAGCAAATCGGTTTGGACAGCGGCAGGACGATGTAGAAGAACGTTTGCAGCTGCGTGCAGCCATCAATCCGCCCGGCTTCGATGATGGAAGTCGGCAGCGATTCAAAGAACTGCACGAACAGGATAACGTACATGGCGTTCGCGCCATAGCTCAGCCAGAGCGGGACGAACGAGCCGCCGAGATTCAGCTTCTGGATGTTCATGAACAGCGGCACGATGCTGATGGTCGTCGGCAGGAGCAGGGAGAGCATGACGAGCTTCTTGACGATGCCGTAGCCCTTGGGCTTCAAAATCGCCAGCCCGTAGCCCAGCAGACCGTTGAACACAATCGCGCAGACGACGCTGCCCGCGACGGAAATCAGCGAGTTGAGGTAATTCTGCGCAATGCCCAGCTGCGACCACGTTTTCGCGAAGAGAGAAAAATCGAACACCTCCGGGAGCAGCTTGGCGGACGACATGAACTCCTTCAAGTCCTTGAAGCCCGCCAGCACGACCCAGATAATCGGGAAAACCGCGACAACCGTCATAATCAGGCAGAAGAAGATGATGAACCCATACCCAACCCGGACGGACGCGGAGTGCATATCGTAGTCCCGGATGACGCCGGTGCGCTGTGCTTTTGCCATATGCGTTCTCCCTCCTTAATCCCAGTCGGATTCTTTGCGGTCGAAGTAGGAGTAAATCGCCGTCATGACGAGCAAAATCAGCGTGACAATCACTGCGACGGCAGATGCCTTGCCATAGTTCATCGAGCCGCCGAACGCGTACTGCCACATCAGCTGCATCAGCGACAGGGACGCATTATCCGGGCCGCCCTTCGTCAGCACCATCGGTTCATACATAATCTGGAACACGGAGATGATTTGCAGAATCAGCAGCGTACCCGCGAGCTTCTTGATGGCAGGAATCATGATGTGGATGATGCGCTGCCAGATGCCCGCACCGTCAATCGCCGCCGCTTCGTACAGCTCCGGGCTGACGCTGGACATGCCCGCCATGTAAATCAGTGCCGTCGCGCCCGCGCCCTTCCACGTCGCAATCAGGATGATGATGGGGATGACCCACTCCGAGCGCGTCAGGTACGTCTGCGGCGCAATGCCCAGATGGCTGAGCAGGATGTTCAGCACGCCGGACTTCTCGCCGGAGAAGAACGCCGACCAGAGGATGACGACCGCCAGACCGGGCAGCATATTCGGCAGATACGCCACCGTACGGAAAAAGCTCTTGCTCCGCACCGTCTCCCCAATCAGCAGCGCCAGCACCATCGGCAGAAAGAAGCCCAGCAGCAGCGACCAGAACGTGTACGAGAACGTGTTCGTCAGCGCCTGCAGGAAGTCATCTTTGCCCATGACGCTGATGTAATTTTTGAAGCCGATGAAGTTCACCAGTTCGATGTTGCGCGTCTTATACAGGCTCATCACCACGCTCTCGAACAGCGGTTCCCAGACAAAGAACAGCATCAGCACGAGGCTCGGCAGCATAATCAGCCAAGCATTGAGGTGGTCAACCGTCCGTGCGCGCAAGCCGACTTGCGCCTTTTTTCTGCTCATAGGCGTTCCTCCGCGAAGATTTGAGCGATTTTTGTGTAAAAGAAACCGGCATCGGTTCTCCTCCGCCGGTGTTCTTTTTTCCAATTAGAAATGAGGAATTAGCAATTAGCAATAATTGCCCGATGGCACCGCACTGCCCCGTCCGCATTGACTTTCGCTCGTCACCAACAAGGGCTAACCCAAAGTGCAGTGGCGCCGAAGGTTTCCAAAGGGCGATCGGAAAGCCCTTTGGTCGCCTCCGCAGAGGCGATTCCCCCTGCTGCAAGAAAATCCAGCAGCGGATAAACCCAAAGCCGCGGCGAATCCCCCACGATCCTATGACCCGCAGGTCATAAAATAAAAGGAGGCAATCTCATGAAACGGTACCTTGCTCTGTTTCTCTCTCTGGTGATGATTCTCTGCGCCCTGCCGCTGGCAATCGCAGAAGACGTCGAAAACCCCTACGAGGATGACGGTATCGTCATCTACCGCGACGCGGACGGCAACGTCATCGACCTCGGCGGCATGGAAATCACCGTCTGCGACTGGTGGTCTTCCGACTGGCACGACGATGAACCCACCACGGCGGCGGGCGAAGCGACCTACGACTACCGCACTTGGCTGGAAGAGACCTACAACTTCAAGATTGTGCAGCGCAACGCCACGACTTGGAACGACTCTCCCTCCGACTTCACCAACTTCGCGACCACGGGCGGCGACGAGAACTATGTTTGGATTCTCCGCGCCGGCGCGTACCTTGCGCCTTTCAAGGCGGGTCTGTTCTACGACCTGTCCACGCTGGACTGCCTGAACTTCTCCGACGAGAAGTGGAACGGCACGGTTACCGGTCTGCTGAGCAAGGACGGCGGCATCTACGGTATGCGCCCCGAAAAGGCTGAACCCCGCAAGGGCGTGTTCTTCAACAAGCGCCTGCTCAACGATGCCGGTGTTGACCCCGAAGAGATCTACGACCTTCAGGCAAAGGGCGAATGGACGTGGGAAGCCTTTGAAGCGCTCTGCGAAAAGCTGACCCGCGACACCGACAACGACGGCGTGATTGACCGTTATGCCATGATGTCCTTCTCCTCTCACCTGCTTCCCGCCGCCCTCGTTTCCAACGGTGCTGGCTTCGTTCAGGTGGATGAAAACGGCAAGTACTACAACGCGGCGGAAACCGATGCTTTCCTCGAAGCCATGAACTGGGTCATGGACATGGTGTCCAAGTACGAAATGAAGGCGCCCGAAGGTGCGGAATGGAACTACTTCGAGAGTGCGTTCATCAACGGCGAAGTCGCCCTGCAGGTGCATGAAGACTACTTCGCTGGCTCTCTGGCAAACATGGAAGACGACTATGGCTTCGTGTTCTTCCCCAAGGGCCCGCGCGCCAAGACCTACCTCTACGCGCCTTCTGACAACATCATGGTCATCCCGGCTTGCTACGACGCGGATCGCGCGTGGAAGATTGCCTTCGCTTACAACCTCTTCACCAACCCCACCCCCGGCTACACCGACAGCGACGACTGGAAGAACGGCTACTATCAGAAGTACCGCGACGAGCGTGCCGTGGACGAGACCATCACCATGATGCGTGAGCCGGAGCATCAGTTCGTCTGGTATTCCGACATGGTGACCGGCTACGACATCGGCAGCCAGTACATCTGGGACGTGTACGCGCAGGCGACCACCCCCGCTGAAAAGGCGGAATCCATGCGCGGCACTTGGCAGGCGTACATCGACGAAGCCAACGCAAACTAACCCCGCAAAAACGGGTCGAGAGAAGCAATTCTCTCGACCCTCTTCATTTTTTGGGGGGAGACGCAAGGGGCGCTGCCCCTTGACCCCGCCAAAGGGTCTTCGACCCTCTGGACTCCCGTTCGCGCGATTCAGTTGAGCGCATTTTCATGCTATCCCCGCGTGTTGATACGGGAACGACATCAGTGCCGCCCAAAGCCGCCCCCAAACCCATTCGAGTTTCCCACAACCGTGCTGCTCTGCGTCACCGTCGCGCTGGTTGAGCCAATCGTCACCGTGTACGTTTCGCCTACCACCAAATCCGGGCTGGAGAACACCACGCTGTTCGCGCTCTTCACCGTCACACCCGTGTACAGCACATTCCCCTGACTGTCCGTGATAGTAATCGTCTCGCCCGCGCCGAAGCTGTTCATCGTCACAAGGAACGCGCACTGCGTGGACGTGCTGCCAAAGTTCTCCGTCATACTGCTCGTGCCCAGCGCGATCAGCGTACCGCCGGCGATGACGCCTGCTCCGCCGTTTTCCGTGCCAATGTCCAGCGCGCCGTTGCCGCCATTGGACGGGCCGTTGATGGTAATGTCGCCGCCCTCCACGCGCAGGTCACCGTTGGAGTCCAGCCCGTCTCCATCCGCATTCACCGTGATTTTGCCGCCCGTAATCAGCAGCACCGGCTGCTTGTCGGTCGTGTCGTCTGTGGTCGTGCTGTCTGCCGCGTCCTGCCCCGGCATGGTCGGCGGATTGCCGCTGGGCGCATTGCCGTCCGGCGGGGTCTGCATATTGCTGTTATCCGGCGGGGTCATATCGCCACTCTGATTGTTCGTGTCATTGCGCCGTCCGCCGAAGCTGCCGCCCATGCCGCCGCGTCCGCCGCCGAACCCTCCGCCAAATCCACCGCTGAAGCCGTCCGAGCCGCCGTTGGCATTGATGCCGTCATCCGTCGCGGTTATGTCCAGTTCACCGCCTGCCAGCGTAATCTGATTCGCTTCCAGACCCTCATAGGAGGTCAGCACGGTGATTTTGCCGCCCAGCACGGTCAGGGAAAGCGCCGCATGAGCGCCATCGTCGCCCGTGCTGAGGATGCATTCGCCGCCGGAAATCGTCATATCGCCGTCAGTATGCAGGGCGTCGTCCTGCGCGTCAATCGTAATCGACCCACCGGAAATCATCATCGCTTTGCCTGCTTTCAATCCCTTGCAGCTCGCGCTGTTATCGTCACTGGCGGAATTGTCGAAGTCCCACCAGTCGCGCATGTTGTCGGTTTTCTGCTGCGCGTTTGCGCTTCCACCGCCGCTGATGATGGAAATCACGCCACCCGTCACTGTCAACGTCGTTTCCGCCGACACGCCGTCGCCCGCGCTGGTGATGATGATTTCGCCGTCCTCAATGGTCACGAAGCCCTTTTCCTCGTTCTCCGTCTCGTCGCTGGTGATGCCGTCCTTGCCGGATGTGACCGTCACCGTGCCGCCGGAGACGGTCACGCTATTCTTGCCCTTGATGCCGTGCCCCAGTGCAGTCACGCTGATATTGCCGTTCTTGATTTTCAGGTCTTTCGTGCAGTGGATGCCGTTGTTAAGGTAGCCCAGCACGGTCAGACTGCCCTTGCCCTTGATTTTCAGGTCAACCTTGCTTTGCAGCGCGCCGCCGGATGCTTCTTCGCCCTCCGTCGCGGTGGCAATGTCCACTTCTTCGCCGGATTGCAGGACGTTCGTCGTGCCTTCCGCCAGCTCAATGGTCACGTCGTCGGCGGTGCCAATTTGAATCGCCGCGCCAGTAGTGTTCTTGATGCTCACGCCGCCCAGCACAAGGGTGATTTTCGCGTTCTCGCCGCTTTCGACAATGAGCGCGCCGTCGCCAAGTGTCCCGGCGATTTGGTATGTGCCCGCTTGGGTGATGGTGACGTTCTGACCGTCGATACGGACAGATGTGTCGGTGGATGTGCTTCCATCAGGGGAGAGGGTAATGCTGCCATCAGCAAATGCTGTGCTTGCCAGCAATGCAACGCCTGCTGCCAATATGGAAATAAGCCACTTTTTCATGATGCAGAACCTCCTTGTTGCGTAGTTGTGCTTTCTAATATACTGGTCTTTCGCATAGTTCCAGAGGGCAATGGAAACGGACGAAGTCCGCGATCGCCCTCTGGACTCCTTCGGCGTCGCCCTACAAGTTACTTGAACTTGAGCGATAGGTTTTTATTTTGATTACAGGCTGTCCTTATCCCCCAGATTCGTGAAGAGAATCGGGAGGTTGCCGTTGCGCTCGCGAAGGTCGTCCAGCAGCGCTTTCGAGGGGACGGCGCTCGGCAGATTCACCTGATAGGTCAGTTCAAACAGCGTGCCCATGCTTTCGGTGCGTACCTTTTCCAGCGTCGCCGTCACATGGTGCGCGCGGAAAACGTCGGGCAGTGCGGTTTCGTAGTCCACATCTTCCGGCACGGTAATGCGCAGTGCCTTCGCGTTCTCCGGCATTGCGCCGAAGTGCAATTTCGTCAGCACCAGCACGGCGGCAGCGGCCAGCAGGAAGAAAACCACCGCCACGCCGAGCATTCCCATGCCCATTGCAAGGCCTATCGCGACAGCGGTGAAAATCGCCGCGATTTCGCGCGCCGTACCGGGCACGGAGCGGAAGCGCACGAGCGCGAACGTCCCCGCGACCGCCAGCCCCGTGCCAATGCTGCCGTTGACCATCATAATCACCAGCGCGACCGACATCGGCAGGAGCGCCAGCGTCAGCGCAAAGGACGCGGTGTGCCTGCAGCCGCGCGTGAACACCAGCGCGGTCAAAATGCCCAGCACCAGCGCCGACGCCAGACACAGCAGCAGCGCGGAGACAGTCAATGGTGTGGGCAGAATCGAGGTCAGCAGCGAATCAAGACGCATGTTCAATTTCTCCTTCGTTGTTCCGTTTGTGCGCCATCGGGCGAATATCCGGCTTCCGGCGCGCAAGGTGGTTCAAATAGCATGTGCCGTACTTGGAGAACGACGACATGTAGATTTTGTGTCGGCTCAATAGCCGCGCCAGCCATAGCGGGGCGGCGTTTGCGAGCTTGACCTCCAGAATCACGGGGTCATCGGGGCAAATCAGTGTCCCCGCGTCATCCGTGAAGCAGTCAAGGCGCGTTGTGCGGTAGCGCAGGTGCGTATCCAGCGTCACCCGCAGTGCCGGGTCTTCCAGCCCGCACAGCGCCACGCGTTCATAGGTCAGAAATACTTTCGGGCGAATCGGATGCTCCGACAAATACCGATGCAGTTCGCGCTGAATCTGCGGATTTTCGCCGTCCAGCGTTTCGCCGCGCAGAAAGCGCCGCATGTCGTCCGGGCTGACCGCAATCCGCCGCTTGTAGACCACGCCGCTGTACTTCTTCTTCAGTTCCGCGAAAATCAGCGTGTCCTCCATCGGCGTACCATAGGCGCGAAGCCGGAATTTCACCTTGTACCTCGGCCTCTGAATCGACCTGCGGATCAGCGCATAATCATCGGTGTCATAATACAGATTGCGGATGGTATGCTGCCCATACTGGTCAACCGCCATATACCCTGCGGTCAAATCCCGCATCAGCGCCTCCGCCTGCGCATGGGTGAGGACGAATTTCTTTTCCACCCGTTCAAAGGAACACTGAACGCCCGCCATCAGCGCTCACCTCCGTTCGTTTTGCTTGCAGAAATGATGATACTGCCCTTCTGTGTCCGCAAAAGGTTCGCTATGTGAAGGTTCTATGAAAAAGCGCGTTCTCTTGCCTTGCGGCGCGGCGAAAAATGCAGTATACTAAGGATAAACAATCACAAGAGGAGGCTTTTCTCATGAACGTATCTGCCCACCGCGCCTTTTCCTTCCTGCGCACTTACGGCTATGAGCGTATCAGCTGTTCCAAGGAGGAGCGAACCGTCGCCGAAGCGCTGCTGAACGAATGCACGTCGCTCGGCGTTTCCGCCCAGCTGGAGGAGTTCACCGTTCCGTGCGGGCGCGTGTCTCACGCGCTGCTGCGGGTCACGTCGCCCTACGTCAAGGAGTACGAGGTCACGGGCTACGAGCGCGCTGCCTCCACCCCTGAAGGCGGTCTGGACACGGAGTTCCTGTATGTCGAGAATGCCGACGAAGTGCTGCTGGAACAGGCGAAGGGCAAAATCGTCCTCGTGAACGGCTATCTAAACCGCGCGACCTACGAGAAGCTGCGCAAGGCGGAAGCCGCGGCCATTCTAACCTTCACCGGGCGCACGATTGACCGCGAGAGCGAAAGTGACCTGAACCGCTGCAAGCTGCGCGAAACGCTGACAGAGCCATTCGGCGCGATTCCCGTGCTGAACATGCGCGCCGCCTCCGCCGCCGAAATCGTCCGCCGCGGCGCAAAGACGGCGCATATCGAGCTGACCGGCGAATGCTATGACGGCACAAGCCAGAACGTCTGCGCGACCATTCCCGGCACGGACAAGCCCAGCGAGGTCATCACCCTCGGCGGGCATTACGACAGCGTGTATTTCTCTTCCGGTGTGCATGACAACCTGTCCGGCAGCGTCATCGTGCTGGAACTGCTGCGGTATTTCGCCGCCCATCCGCCGCGCCGGACACTGCGCTTCTGCTGGTTCGGCTCAGAAGAGCAGGGGCTGCTTGGCTCGAAGGCATATGTCAAGGCACACGCGGATGAACTCAAGGCCTGCGTCGCCATGCTCAATTTCGACGTCGCCGCGCCGACCCTCGGCTCGAACCACCTCGTCACCCTTGCCACGGATGATGCCCTGCACTACGTCGCGGGCATTCTGCGCGAAGCAGGCTACGGTGTCCGCGCCAAGCAGGACACCTATTCCAGCGACTGCATCCCCTTTGCGGATAACGGCGTACCCGCCATCAACCTCGCCCGCTTCGGCGCAAACGGCGCGGACTACATGCATAATCGGCATGACAGCCTGAAGAGCGGTTATCTCGATGAGCACGCGCTGGATATCACCCTCCAGCAGGGCTTTGTGCTGCTTGAGCGGCTGGCAAACGCGGCTTCCTTCCCCATCAAGCGGGAAATCGCCCCCGAAATCCGCCAGAAGGTGGATGAATACCTGTTCAAGGCAAAGAAGGAGTAATCCCCCGATGATAGGACGTTTCGCGCCGACTCCCAGCGGACGGCTGCATCTGGGCAATCTGCTCTGCGCGATGCTGGCGTACCTGTCCGCGCGCAGTCAGGGCGGGCAGTTTCTGCTGCGCATTGAGGATGTGGATATTCCCCGCTGCCCGCGCGCGCTGGCACAGCAGGCGATTGATGATTTGCGCTGCCTCGGCTTCCGCTGGGATGCGCCGCCGCTGTACCAGTCGGAGCGGAGCGGCGTTTATCAGGATGCACTGAACCGCCTGCGCCGCGAAGAGCATGTGTACCCGTGCTTCTGCACCCGCGCGCAGCTGCACGCGACTGTCGCGCCGAATCTGGGCGACACGCAGTTCATCTACCCCGGCACCTGCGCGCATTTGACCCCAGAGGAAGCTGCCGAGCGCGCCCAAACCCGTGTGCCCGCGATGCGTCTGCGTGTGCCGGATGAGACAATCACCTTCACCGACCGCGTTTTCGGGGCGCAGGCGGAGAATCTCGCGCGCGACTGCGGGGATTTTCTCTTGCAGCGGTCGGACGGGCTGTTCGGGTATCAGTTAGCCGTGGTGGTGGACGACGCGCTGTCCGGCGTGACGGAGGTCGTGCGCGGGCGGGATATCCTCAGCGCAACGCCGCGGCAGATTTACTTACAGCATCTCTTGGGTTATCCGCAGCCTGCTTATGCGCATATTCCCCTGCTGATGGACGCGCAGGGGCGGCGGCTGGCGAAGCGCGACCGCGATTTGGATTTGTCCGCGCTCTCGAAGCGCTTTTCGCCGGAGGAGATTCTCGGCTTCCTCGCGTGGAGCGCGGGGATTCAGCCGGAAATGCGCCCGACGACGCTGGATGCGCTGATTCCGCTGTTCTCGTGGGACAAAATTCCCCGCACGGATTTGCGCCTGCCCGCCGAAATCTTCCCTGAAGGAGCTTCCACATGACGTTTGAACGGATTCCATCCCCCAGTCACCCGCTGTACGCCGAGGCTATGGCGCTCTACGGAATCAGCTTTCCCGCGCATGAGCAGCGCGAAACGCCCTCGCAGACCGCCATTCTGACCCATCCTGACTATCACTTCACGGCGATTCTGGACGGCAGCGCCTTTGTCGGCGATATGCTCTACTGGGAAACGCCGGATTTCCGCTACATCGAGCATTTCTGCATTCTCCCTGCCCTGCGCGGCCAGCGGTACGGTTCGCGCGCGCTGTCGATGCTTCCCAATGACCGCCCGGTAATTCTGGAAATTGACCCGCCTGTGGACGAAATCGCCATCCGTCGCAAGGGCTTCTACGAACGCTGTGGCTTCACGGCGAACCCGTATCCGCATGTGCATCCGGCGTACCACAAGGGCGTTCGTGGGCATGATTTGGTGCTGATGTCGCGCCCTGATGGACTGACGGATAAGCAGTGCCGCGCGTTTCAGGCGTATTTGGCGGATGTCGTGATGCGGAATGCGTATTGACCGCAAGAGTGCAAACCAAATCAAGCGAAGTCCGCCCACGCTGTGCTATCCTATTCACAGCGAAAGGAGCGAAGGACGATGGAAAACTGGTCACAGAGCATTCAGCAGATGATTGACATCATTGACCGCTGTATCCGCCAGCAGGAGGACGAAGCGCTGACCCTGCGGGCGCTGTCCGCCGCATTGGGGTATTCCGAGTCGTATGTGTCGCGGATGTTCCGGGCGCTGTCCGGCATGTCCCTGCGCGATTATCTGCGCTTCCGGCATCTGGCGTTTGCCCTGCGGGATGTCCGCGACACGTCGGATTCCCTGCTGGAAATTGCCGTGCGCTACGGCTTTTCCTCGCACGAGGCGTTCACCCGCGCATTCCGCGCCGCTTACGGCGTGACCCCCAGCGCGTACCGCCTGCACCCGACGGCCGTCGTCCTCCACACCATTTTGAAGCCTTTCGACTGCTATCTGCTTGGCATAGGAGGAACGGGCATGGCCGCATCGACTGACCACATCAAGACGTATTTCATCACCATTCCGGCGCACAAGTTCCTGCACATCCGCAACTACGAGAGCATCGGCTACTTCGACTTCTGGCAGAAGCAGAGCCTGATTCCGGGGCAGGACTGGGCGACCATCTGCGGCTTGCTGGAGCGCATCCCCGGCAGCCTCGATCATTTCGGCGGCAACGAGCGCAACGCATCCGCCGGGCAGCTGATGGCGTACATCAACGAGCCGACCGGGCGCATTTGCAGCTGGGGGATTCCGCTGGCGGAGGCTTACGGCATTCGTCTGCCTGCGGATTACGCTGGGGATGTCCCCGCGCCGCTCCAGCTCATGGACGTTCCTGAAGGGGAATACATCGTCTTTGAGCACGGCCCGTTCGATTACGAGACGGAGAACACGCAGGTCGAAACCGAAATCGAGCGCGCGATGAAGGACTTCGACTACGCCGCGCATGGGGTCAAACTGGACACGGCGCAGGGGCGCGTGTTCTACTTCTACCACGACTGCACGAGGTTTTGGAAGTATGTGCGGCCGGTGAAGCGGGTGGAAGGTATTTTAGGGCAATAACATTCCCAAAAACGAAGCGGCAGACCGCCATTTTGCAGGGTCTGCCGTTTTGCTTTTTTCCAAAGACTTCACTGTTCCGTTTTCCCGACCACATACACCGCCAAGTCCATCTCGCCCGCTTTCGTCGCCGCCGTCAGATCATCATGCAGCCACGAAACGTAATACGGCTGCTCGATGCAGTCATGCAGGAGCTTTTTGATGCACTCAATGTCGTTCACTGTCAGCGAAATTTGCGCGTCCGTCATCAGCTTCGCCGGAGCTAAGACAATCTCGCAGTCGGTGCCGTTTTCGTGGTCATGCAGGGCGATTTTATCCGCGAAGCCCGTCAGAAGCGTGTCGAATGCGTAGTACGCCAGCAGCATTTCTTCCTGATGGATGCCAATCCGCATAAAGACAGCGCCGTCTTCGCGAAACGTCTCCACCCTGCATTCCAGCTTCGGGATGATAGGCACGGTTTAGTCCTCCCCCAAATGCAAGTCCTTGAAGTCCCCCAACTCACCGCGGCGGAAGTGCTTCCGGCACAGGCTCACATACTGCCCATTGCCGCCGAGGACGACCTGCTCGCCCTCCTGTACCACGCGGCCGTCCACCACGCGGGCGTTGCACGTCGCCTTGCGCCCGCACCAGCAGATAGTCTTGATTTCCTCAATCGTGTCCGCCCACGCCATCAGCCACTGACTGCCCTCGAAGAAATTGTTCTGGAAGTCCGCGCGCAGACCGTAGGCAATCACGGGCACGTCGTAATCATCGACCATCTGCACCAGCATTTCGACCTGCGCCTTGGTCAGGAACTGCGCTTCGTCGATGATGACGCAGCCGTAGCCCTGTGCGTCCGCCGCCGTCACGTCCTCGATGAAGCGGCAGGCGGTTTCCAGCCCGCAGCGGGAACGGACAATCACCGCCCCGTCGCGGTTTTCGAGCTTCGGTTTGAGCATCAGCACCTTCTGGCCGCGCTCTTCGTAGTTATACTGCACCATGATGGCGTTGGCGGTCTTGCTGGACCCCATGGCCCCGTAGCGGAAATATAATTTTGCCATGATGATTTATTCTCTTCTCTAATTGTATTATATTGTTGCAGAGGATTTCGCCTCTGCGGAGGCGACCAAAGGGCAATGAAAACAGGCGAACGTCTGCGGTCGCCCTCTGGACTTCTTCGCACTGCACTCCCATGTTTCTTGATTTTTCATGTTGCAGAGGGAATCGCGCCTGCGGGCGCGACGAGGGGGCTTTCCGATCGCCCCCTCGACCCCTTCGGTTACAGCGCCTTCATCGTGAAGGTGAACGTGTAGGGCTTGTCTGCCGGATAGCAGAACTGCGGCAGGACGGGCGCGCCCCAGCTGTCATCGCCGCCGATGCCCTTGCGGAACATCGCAACGTCAAGCACCGTGCGTACCGAGCCCATCAGGTCGCTCGGATGGTATGCCGCTTCCAGCTCCTCCGGCAGCCACGGCTGAACGCTCACTTCGAGGTTGTCGCCCGAAATTTCCACGCCGTGACCGTCCGCATCCGTCACCGAAACGACCTGCACGCCCGTGCGGTTGCCGCTTTCCTGCGGCTTGCAGTAGCGCGTCATGCCGTCCGCGGCGTTCCAGCTGTGCCAGCCCAGATACGCGCCTTCGCGGCGATCGATGTAGTTTTCATCCGGGCCGTAACCATAGCAGCGGACGCGGGTCAGGCGCGGGTCAAGCTGGAAGGACAAGCCCAGCGCGGGCATGTCCGGCTGATTCGGCAAGCCGGGCCAGTCCACCGTCACGTCAAGGGCATCCTGCGAATGCACCGTGTAGCGCACCGTGACCGCGAAATCCGGCAGCATCGGCGTGGTGTAGCGATAGACGAGCGTCGTTCTGCCCGCTTCCTGCTGGATGTCCGCGTCGCTGCACGCGCTGTGACGGCTGATGAGGTGGTACACGCCCTGCTGGATGTTGTTGCCGTTGCCGCGGTCGTTGTCAGTGGATGCGCGGAAGAGGCTCAGTTGCGGCGCGCGCAGGAGCGTCTCACGCCCCAGCCGGTCGCGGAAGGAAATGATGCCGCCGCGCCGCGCCAGCAGCACGCCCAGCCCTTCGCCGCGGAAACCGACATTGCAGTCGCCAATCACCGGGGCAGGCGCATTGTCCGGCGTTTCCGCCTTCTTCATCGCGCCAAACACGGTCTGTCCGTGGCTGAGCACCGTTCCCGCTTCCAGTATGCCCGTCTTTTCGCGCAGCACAAGGAAGCACGTTACCACCGTCTGCCCTTCCGGCAGCGTTCCAAACGGCAGGTCAATGTGGACTGATTCGCCCGGCGCAATGTCCGGCAGCAGCGTTTCACCCGCGCTGATGGGCTTGCGGTCGCACTCCAGCGTCCAGCGCACGTCATAGCCCGTCAGCGTCTGGAACAGGCGGCGATTCTGCACCGTCACGCCCGTTTCGTCCGGCGTCAGGAACACGTCGCGGAACAGGTACCGCACTTCCTGACACTTGCCCGTCTGCGTGCGGTCGCCCAGAATGATGCCGTTGGTGTTGAACTGCCAGTCCGTCGGCTTGTCGCCGAAATCGCCGCCATACGCCAAGCGTTCCTGCCCGTTCGGGGCTTTCACGCGCAGCGCCTGATCCACATAATCCCAGATAAAGCCGCCCTGATACATCGGGTACTTGTCCTCCAGCGCGGTGTACAGGCTCATGCCGCCGCAGCTGTTGCCCATGGCGTGGGTGTATTCGCAGTTGATAAAGGGCTTGTCGGGATTGCTTTGCAGATACTCCTCGATGCTCGCGACTCTGCGGTACATGTTGGAATGCACGTCCGTCGTGTCAGGATAGCGCGGATCATTCGCCACGCCCTCGTAATGCACCAGGCGCGTCGGATCTTCCCGGCGGTAATACTGGCTCAATTCGTAGAGGTCTTTGCCGCCCCAGCTTTCGTTGCCGCACGACCAGAGCAGGATGCACGGGTGATTCTTGTCACGCTCCAGCATCGCCCGGCCGCGCGCCAGCACTGCCTCCTGCCACTCCGGGCGGTTGTCCGGCACCACCCAGTCGTGCATCGGCTGCCACGAGCCGTGCGTCTCGATGTTCGCTTCGTCGATGACGTACAGCCCATATTCGTCGCACAGGCGGTAGAATTCCGATGTATTCGGATAGTGGCAGGTGCGCACGGCGTTGATATTCATCGCCTTCATGTCGCGAATGTCGCGCATCAGCAGGTCATGCGTCATCACGCGCCCGCGGTCGCAGTCAAATTCGTGGCGGTTGACGCCGTGGAACACGATGCGCTTGCCGTTCAGGCACATGATTTTGTCCTTCATCTCGAACTGGCGGAAGCCCACTTTCGTCCGGCAGACTTCGGTCACTTGCCCCTGCGCATTCGTCAGCACGACGGTCAGCGTGTAGAGATTCGGCTCTTCCGCGCTCCACAGCTTCACGCCGGGAATCTCCGCGCTGACGTAGCTTTCCAGCGCCGTCAGCGGTTTCTCCGCCGTCCAGAGCTTCTTGCCCGCCTTGTCCGTCAGCGTCAGTTTCGCCTTGCCCAGCGACGCGCCCATCACCCGCAGGCGCGTTTCCAGCGTCGCGCGGGTGTAGTTGTCCGTCAGCGGTGTGCGGACGCGCAGGTCGTAGAGATGCGTTTCGGGGTAGAAGTGCAGGGACACGCTGCGGTGGATGCCGCTGAACCGCCAGAAGTCCTGATCCTCCATCCAGCTGCCCGTGCAGCGCTTGAACACGCGCAGCGCCAGCCGATTCTCCCCGACGTGGACGTAGGGGGTCAGGTCGAAGCGGTGCGGTGTGAAGCTGTCCTCCGCATAGCCGACTTCATGCCCGTTGACGTAAACCAGCACCGCCGCTTCCACGCCCGCCAAATGCAGCACGGTACGCTGCTGCACCTGCGGCAGGGACAAAGCAAAGTGTCGGATGCACGTCACCGTCGGGTTGTAGACTTCGCTCACCTGCGGCGCTTGCAAGGCTTCGTGTCCATCCCACGGGTACTGCGTATTGACGTAGTGCGGCGGATCCCACTCCGGCGCTTCCATCTGAAATTCGCACGGCACCTGAATTTCCCGCAGCGTTTCATCCAGCGCGGCGCTCGTCAGCAGCGTGTCCGGCGCTTCCGAGGGATTCATGGCAAAATGCGCCTTCCACGCGCCATCCAGCGATTTCACCAAAGAGGACGCATCCGCGTCTGCCTCCGCCATCGTCGCATAAAAGGCATGATCGGAGCAATCCGGCAACTCATGGACGCTGAAAATTTCTGGGTTGCTCAGCCAAGCGGTTTCAAATCGTTCTCTTGCAATCTGCTTCATCCGAACTCATCCTTTCATAAGGAATCTTCTCCCTTGATTATAACGGATTGCGCGTGCCTTGTCCAGTCCCGCAAAATAAACTTTTTGCATTCGGCAAAGAACGCGCCGTTTTCCCTTGACAGAAGCATTATTTGATTGTAAAATAGGAAGTGACCGGCTGTGGCGCGTCCGAAATGTTTTTTCAACCGCGCCCGTGCTGTTTTCGATAGACGCCTGATTGCTTTCAAGCGCCTGCGGATTTTCGCCGTTTTCGTGCGGTTTTCGCGGCGCTTCGGCTGTTTGACCAGTCAATGCGGATGGGCAGCGTGCCTGCTGATTCGCCTTTTCGGTGCTTTTCCCCGATTGGGGAGGATGCATCCTTTCCGAAACGCGCCTGTCATCACAAGTGCGCCTGTTTTCATGCGCCCTGCGGTGATATTTCTGACCTCGTATTCCCTTCGTCAGAGCGTTGTTTTTCTGCCTGCTGCGACGATATGTCGTCCTCCGGCAGTGTGTTGACTGATATGGTTTTGCCGTCTGTTCGTCCTGCCTGTCCATGCGGATGCGCGGGATGTTTTCGGACTGCGTGTGTCGAATTTGCAGCGTACAGCCGTATGGGGAAAATCGCTTCCCCGACGGCTTTTTTGCGTCGGTCGTATCAACTTCGCAACTGAATTTTCAGCAAAATTTGAAAGGGGGAAACCATTCAGTGCCAACCATCGTATGGATTCTGATTGTCCTGCTCGTCGGTGCCGGCGGCGGCTTCGCAGGCTACACCTACCGGCAGAAGATGGTCGAAGAAAAGATCAACCGCAGCGAGGAAACTGCCAAGCGCCTGTACGAGGATGCCGTCCGCAAGGCGGATGACTACAAGCGCAAAGCAGACGACTACAAAAAGGAAAAGGTGCAGGAAGCCAAGGCGGAAATTCTTAAGGCTAAGGATGAGATTGACCGCGAAAAGGCGGATAACAACCGCGAGATGAACGAGATTCGTGAACGCCGCGCCGAGGTGCAGCGGAGCGAAAACCGTCTGGTGCAGCGCGAAGCGTCGCTGGACAAGCGTTCGGACAGCCTTGATGACCGCGAGAACGACCTGAAGAAGCGCAGCGACCTGATGGAACGCAAGCAGGAGGACACCGCCCGCCTGCACGATGAGGCGGAAGCCCTTGTCACCAAGCAGAACACAGAGTTGGAGCGCATCGCCTCCATGACGCAGGACGAAGCGAAGCAGATCATCATCGACCGTGTGCAGAAGGAAGCCTTCCACGACGCGGCGGCGTCCGTGCGCGACATTGAAGCGCGCGCCAAGGAAGAAGCGGAGAAAAAGGCGCGCAACATCATCGCGCTGGCGATCCAGAAGTGCGCCTCCGATCATGTGGCGGAAAGCACCGTGTCCGTCATTGCTCTGCCGAACGACGACATGAAGGGCCGCATCATCGGCCGCGAAGGCCGCAACATCCGTGCGCTGGAAACGGCGACGGGCGTGGACATCATCATCGACGATACGCCCGAAGCCGTCATCGTGTCCGCGTTTGACCCGATTCGCCGTGAAATCGCCCGCCTGACAGTCGAACGCCTGATTAACGACGGCCGCATCCACCCCGCCCGCATCGAAGAGATGGTCGAGAAGGCGAAGAAAGAAGTCGAAAACCAGATTCGCGAAGCCGGTGAAGCCGCTGTTTTCGAGACGAATCAGCATGGCATCCACCACGAGCTGGTCAAGCTGCTGGGTCGCCTGAAGTACCGCACCTCCTACGGACAGAACGTCCTGAAGCACTCCATCGAGGTCAGCCATCTGGCGGGTCTGATGGCTGCGGAACTGGGCGCGGATGTTCAGCTTGCCAAGCGCGCAGGTCTGCTGCACGACATCGGCAAGGCGGTTGACCACGAAGCGGAAGGCACGCACGTCACCCTTGGCGGCGAACTGGCCCGCAAGTACCACGAGAGCCCCGATGTCGTCCACTGCATCCTCGCCCACCACAACGACGTCGAACCGCAGACGGTTGAAGCCGTGCTGGTTCAGGCGGCGGACGCGATTTCCGCTGCTCGTCCGGGTGCGCGCCGTGAGAGTCTCGAAAACTACATCAAGCGTTTGGAGAAGCTGGAAGAGATTGCAACCTCCTTCCCCGGCGTCGAGAAGTGCTACGCGATTCAGTCCGGCCGCGAAGTGCGCATCATGGTCAAGCCCGACGACGTGACCGACGATGGCACGAAGATTCTCGCCAAGGAAATTGCCAAGCGCATCGAGAAGGAAATGGAGTATCCGGGACAGATTCGCGTCAACGTCATTCGCGAAACGCGCTCGATGGAGTACGCCAAGTAATTGCAACGCAAAAAGCCCTTTCGTCCGATACGGCGAAGGGGCTTTTTCTAATGGCTGAATTTATCATTGCGAATTGCTCATTATTTTCCCCTCACGAAAAAAGGCCGGCACTCTCGCGTCTGCCTTCTGATGATTCACTTTATCGCTGCTCCGGCTTCGTTTTTTCCACGCTGATGGCCGAAATCGCACAGCTGAGCGTCCGCCCGGTGGACGGGAATTGCAGATAGAACGAGCGCTTCAGACGGTCGATGATGATGTTCGCCGCGCTTTCGTCGGCGTTGGGCAGGAACATGGCAATCGTGCTTTCGTCCAGGCGGGTAATTACGTCGCCGCGGCGCAGATTCAACAGCATAATCTTCACCAGGCCGTTCAGTGCGGCTTCCCGCTTCTCGCTCGCCGGGTCAAGTTCCGTCAGCGTCAGGATGCCCAGCAGCGCATGACCGCCGGTGCGTTCCATGCCGCGCCGCTGCAAACAGAACAGCGACCGAAACACGCGCCGATCGCAGACAATCGCGCGGTTGTTGTCCTCCCCGCGCATCAACTCTTCTTTGAACTGCACCAGTCCCGTCTCTAAGGCACGGTTCGCCCGCTGGATGCGGTCATAGTAATCCGCCATCATCTCGTCGCGCGCGGCGCTGTTCAGGCGCGCAGCAAGCTCCACCTGCTGGTCAGCGTCGGTATCGCGCTCGGTCTGGCACAAGCCCTCAATCAGCCGCTGCTGCAGCGCCTCGTTCGTCGGATCAGCATCAATCGCGCGCCGCACCAGCGCCACATAGCGGTGCACATGCCCCGCCTGCTGCAGCTGCGCCAGCCGACTATCCACCGTTTGCAGAAATTGCTGGTGCAGCCGTTCGCTGCGGTTGTAGAGCCACGCGGGCTGCGGCTGCTGATCCGCCAGCAAGCGCCCCTGATACAGCACGAGCATCCGCGTCAGCATTTCTTCCGACGGCGTGGCCCCCCCCGGCAGCTTCATCCGCGCCAGCATTTCCTCAAATTCCAGCACATCCACCGACACTTCCGGCGGACACACCCAGCGATACCCGCCGCGCACCGTCACCAGACACATTGCCAGTTCGGGGGAGATTTCCCGCAGCAGCGCGCGCTGACGACTAATCAGCGTTTTGAGCGCCGTATCGGGGCTGGTTGAGTTTTCCTCCGGCCACATGACCTGCATCAGCGTCTTTGCTTCCGCCGTCTGTCGGGGCGCAAGAATCAGATACTGCATCAGCAGCATCCCTTTGGGGGAACGCGCCAGCTGCTCATCTACAGATTTCCCGTCCCGTTCCACATGGAAACTGCCAAAAAGGTTAATCTGCACATGCCCCATTGCACTTTCCCCTCCTTTTATCCCTTGTATCATACCACATTTGCGCCCTCTGTTGCAAGTACATTTTCCGCTTTTTTTCGATGAATTTTCGTTTTTTCCGCAAAAGGTTACATCTGCCGAACATTCGCTATTTTGTGGGTTTTTCATGCTACGCGTCACTTTTCTTGCAAATCACGCGTCTTTGCGATGTTAGTCAATTTCTTCCACTTCATCTTCTGGCGGAAGATGATGTAACTCATCGTCTATCTCCAACGTTTCTGTTTCCATGTTTTCTTCATCTGGAAGAATACCTGTTGGTTCATCTGGGTTTTCTTCTTCCGGCGAGCCCTCGATTTCCTCCACCTCGTCCTCCGGCGGGAGATGATGCAGCTCGTCGTCTATCTCCGCATCCTCTGGCGGAATTTCGACCACCATCGGCTCTTCCCCAGGCAGCAGCGCGACGAACGTCTCCGGCGCGGCCGATTCCGTCGGTTTTTCGGGCGGAATCTCCCGCGTCCAGCGCACGCCCGACGGCATCAGCAGCCCCAGCAGCATCATCGCCAGCCCGACACACCCCTGCCGAAGAAATCCGCCGCCAAACCAGTACGGCTCGGTCAGTGTCATGCGAAAGAGTGTCCCCGCAGGCGCTTCCCAGAGTCCGCGAATCGCTTCTGTTGGCACATACCGCACAAGCCACGCGCCCGCCAGACACCCCAGCGCCGCACACAGCGCACGCATCGGCTTTCGCGACGCAATTCCCGCCAGTGCCGTCCCCGGCGTAAAGCCGCACAGCGCCGCGCACACGCCGAACAGCATTCCACCAGCCAGCGTCCCCGCGTGAAGCGGCAAGGGCACAATGCGGTCGATATCCATCACCGCCAGCCAGCATAGCAGCGCCATCGCCGCAATCGCCGTACCGAGCGCCCACAGCGCCGCCTTCAGCGCATGGGATGGGCGAAAGCGCAGCGTGTCACGCAGTTCATCGGGCGATATCAGTCGTGCCGCCGAAAGCGACATTCCCAGCAGCAGCCCGCACGATGCAGGGATTAGCAGCATCCTCATGCGCGCCGCCTTCCTGCAAGCAGTGCCGTCACGCAGCCCGCAATCCATGCCATTATCACAAACCCGAACGCGCCCGTGCTGCCCTCCAGCATTGCCGATACGATGCGTCCGCTGCCCGCCAAGTGCAGCCCCATCATCATGCCGACGCCGCAGAGAAATGCCCCGGCGCACCCAAGCGCGCTCTCACGCGCCCAGTAACTGCCCCGATTCCGCAGCAGCTTCGGCACAGCGGCAATCAGCGTGCCGATCGCCGTCATCCCCAGCAGCGCCGCGCCCTCGCGTTCCAGCGACCACGCCGCCAGCCAGTCCACGCCCTGAAACAGCAGCGACAAGAGCGTCCACGTCAAGCCCAGCAGCGTCCCGCACAGCAGCGGATGCCCTCTGTGCATATTCATCACCTCATGGCGAGGATGCCCAGCGGACGGGAATGTTATGCGTTCATTTGCCAACCAGCAGCAGTTTGCACGCCGTTGCAAGTTTCTTTCTTAACAGCTTGAACGGGCCGTGCTTGGGCATCGGGATAAATTCCGGCTTCTCGATTTCGTGGAAAACGATCTCCTTCTCCTGGCGCAGCGCGTGTTCGGACAGGGTGGACACCATCTGCTGCACTGCCGCGTCCGGGTGCGCTTTGCCCTTTGCCTCCGCCATCTGCGCGAAGATTTCCGTCCACTTCGCCGTCTGATCAATGCAAAGGTGCTCCACGTTCTTGCGCGCCTCCTGCCCCAATGCCACCCGGCGCGATGCGTCCAGCAGCAAGTCCGCCGCCGCTTTTGCCAGCGCGTCCGCATCCCCCATCGGCACGGCCACATGCCCGCCGCCCTGCAAAATCGGCAGATACGGCATGTCGTATGTTACGCACGGGATGCCGTGCGCCTGCGCTTCCGCCATCGTCAGGCTGAAACCTTCATACTCGCTTGTGCAGAGGAAAACATCCGCCTGCCGGAAAATTTCCTCCGTATCCTGATGATATCCGACGTACTCCACGTTCTTCAGCCAATTCATTTCCGCCTCGTGCTCGAATCCGCCGCCCATAATGATCAGCTTTGCCCCCGGCACGCGATCGCCAATCCACATGACCGCCTTGATTGCATCCATCGGGCGTTTTTCCGGCGAATTGCGCCCCACCCAGAGCATTGTCCGCCCGCCCAGCGCGTTCAGCGGCACACCTTCCACCTCAATCGGGTTGCGTGTCTCAAACACCCGCGGCGAAAACTGCCGCCAGTAGCACGCATCCGCCGGCGTCAGCGCCACCACGCCATCCGCCATCGCCGCCACATCCGGCAGGCACTGGAAGCGGTCGTGCAGTTCGCGCTTGAGAAGCGTCATGGAGAAGACGCTGTGTGTGTGCAGCAGCACCTTCGCACCCGCGGACTGAATCGCCAGCACATCAAAGAGAACCATCGGGTCAGCCCACGCGTGGTCTACCACGAGGTCAACCTCCCGCGCCACCTCCGCCAAGCGCCGCACATGCGCGCTCCGGCTCTCCCAGTCGAACGGGTCAAACGGCGGAATCACCACGCGCCGTACGTCCTTGGGCAGCGGGAAATCCTCCTCGTTCGGCTGCTGCGACGTAATCAGCGTGACCTCCAACCCCATTTTCCGCCAAACGTGCAGCAGTTTCGCCGTCACCTGCTGTACCCCGCCGCCATGCACGTTGTGGTAATACGCGGCAACGCGGTGAATCGGCTTGTCCGGCAATTTCTTCCGCCCCGCCTGCCGGATGACGCGCGCCCACAAGGGCATTTCCATCAGCTGATCCGCCGCCAGCGTCTCAATGATTTCCTCTTCTGCATAAATCTGCGTGACAGTTTCCCACGCTTCCTGATGATTCAGCCAGCCGCACAGCATCGCCGACAGCCGCTGCAGCGGATGCACCGCCGTCCTGCCCGCGATTTCCACTGATAGACTCTCCTTCAGCGCCTTGCCAAGCAGATTTCGCGGCAGATAGTAGCATCTGTCGCGCACTTCCTGTACAGCAGACAGGTTGCGCGTCAGCAGGATTTTTCCCTGCGGATATTCGCCGCCCTGCCCCAGCACAATGTTCCCCATCGACGCAATCTGCTCCGGGTGTACCACGCACTCCGGCGCATTCTCCAGCAGTTCGCCCTGCCACGCTTCTTCCCCGATGCGCTCCGCCGCCTGCGTAAGGATGATCGTCCAGTGCTCCGGGCAAATTGCATTGATGGTCTCGGCGTAGCGCAGGTAAATCCGCCGCAGCGCCGGAAACAGCTTCTTCGGCTGATTGGACAGACTGTCCGGCTGAACGTACACATCCACCAGCGGGGTCGCCTCGCCGCGCACAATGTACTTCTTCACCAGTTCAAGCATCAGCGCCCAGTCCTGCAGGCGCGGCATATCCTCGTCAAACGGCGTGTTGCGAAATGCTTCCGCCTTGCCGAAAATACACTGCGTACTGGCAAGGTTTGCTTCCAGCAAGTCTATCCGGTTAATACACTTATCCGGCACATACGCCGGAAAAACCTCCATCTGCTGCCCGCAGATTCGGTTCATGCCGCAGAAAACGACATCCGCGCCCGTTTCCTGCAGGAACGCCAATTGCCGCTCCAGCTTGTCGGGGTGGAAGCAGTCGTCGCTGTCCTGAAAGGCGATGTACTCCCCCTTTGCCGCCTGAACGCCGACATTCCGCGCGTGGCACGCGCCGCTGTTTTCCGTCAGACGAATGATGCGCAGGCGCGAATCATTGATTTCCATCAGCACCCCCGCCGTGTCATCGGTCGACGCGTCATCCACGACGATGCACTCGATATCCCGTTCCGTCTGATTGAGGACGCTCTCGACCGCTTTTCGGACAGTATTCCTTCGATTATACGCTGGCAGCACCACAGAAATCACGATTCACACCCCCATTTTATTCCGCATTTAATCTTCCCACACGTCCGGCAGCGTCTCGATGAACCCCGCCAATTCCTTCGCCATGCCCGCCGCTTCACTGCCGCGGATATGCCCCGGCGTGCCGCAGCCGTTCTTGCTGTACAGGAAATGATGCACGCGCCCATCCGTCTTGGACAGCTCGCGGCACACCTCGTCAATCGCGCGGTCCCATGCGGCGTCATGCCCCAGAATCGTCGTCGTCAGAATGATTTGCGCGTGCGGATACTTCGCCCGAATCGCGCGAATCCACCCCGCGTAGGCGCTCCGCCAGTGCTTCGAGGCGTCACAGTCGTAATTCTGCGCCATGAAATTGACCGGGTTCGCGTCGTTCTGCCCAATCGCAGTAACGACGACATGCGGCGTGTAGCGGCTGAAATCCCAGTCGGTTTTCGCGCCGAACGGCGGATAGTAGTTAATTTTGTCCCACGACGAGAGCATCCCGATGTAATCAGGTGAATAGAAATAGCCGGTTCCATCCTCCAGCGCCATGCCGCCGGTCGCAATGTCGTGCAGCTCCGCGCCAAGCAGACGCGCCGTCTGCCACGAGTAGCTCAAGTAGCCGTTGCTGTACCGCCCGTTGTGCCCTTCGGGGTCTACCTGCCCGCAGGCAAATTCCGCTTCGGACACCTCCCCGGCGGACACGCTGTCTCCGTAGACCTCCACGCGGCGCTTCGGACGCGGCGGCAAGGGCAGCAGCTCCGCATCTTCCGCGACGGCGAACCCGTGCAGCACCAGCGCGTGGCAGCAGTCCTGCCGCTTGAAGAGCAGCACATGGTTTTCGCCATCAGTCATGCGGTCGGAGAGGTCAATCACCTGCGCGCCGCTTTCCAGCAGCACGGCGGATTCCACCCCGTTGATGATGACGCCCAGCCGATTTTCATAAAACGAGTGGATATTTTCGATAAACACGCGCAGGACATGCCCCGTGACGCGAAATTCCACCTGTGAACAGACGTAGATGAGGAACGGCGCGTCGGGATTGCTGTTGTCGATGCGCCCCGTGTAGCGAATCGCCGGGTCGGACGGGCGAATCAGCCGTTCATTTTGATTTACCTGTACGTTCATTCTGCATCCTCCTGCCAGACGTTCGGAATCGCTTCGATATACGCTGCGAGCGCCTTGGCCATCTCCGCTGCTTCGTTCGCGCGGACGTGTCCCGGCGTGCCGCAGCCGTTCTTCGGATAGAGGAAGTGATGCACCTTCTCGTCGCCGAGTTCGCCGAACACTTCTTCAATCGCGTCGTCCCATGCAGGGCTGTGCGCCATGATGGTCGTCGTCAGCAGGATATGCGCGTGCGGATATTTCCCACGAATCGCGCGAATCCAGCCTGCGTAGTCGCTCCGCCAGCGCTTCGCCTGTTCGCCGTCATAGTCTTCTGCCATAAAGTTGCGCTTGGCGGAGTCGTTCTGCCCAATCGCAACGACGACGACATGCGGCATGAAGCGGCTGAAATCCCACGGTTTTTCATCGTGGAAGAACGGGTTATACGCCAGTTTGTCCCAGCAGGACAGCATCCCCGTATCAAAGAAATAGCCGTTGCCATCCTGCAAGGCAATGCCGCCCTGCGCAATGTCGCTGATTTCGGCATTCAGCAGCCGCGCCGTCTGCCATGCGTAGCTGAACCATACGTTATTATACCGCGCCTGATGGTCGGGCGGGTCAATCTTCCCGGCATATTCGGTCACTTCGCTGACTTCGCCTGCCGACACACTGTCGCCGTAGAACTCAATGCGCCGATTCGGGCGCGCGGGCGGCGGCAGGAGCGTCGCGTTTTCGCCAATCAGCAGCGCGTGGAGCGTCATCTTGTAGCAGCTGTCCTGCCGCTTGAAGAGCATCACGTCGTTCTCGCCGTCGCGGAGGTGGTCTGAGAGGTCGATGACGTTCAGTGCGTCCCAGTCCAGCAGTACGCCGAACTGTTCGCCGTTGATGACGACGCCGAGGCGGTTCTCCCAGAGGTGGTGCGTGTTCGTCAGCACGACGCGGAGGTGATGCCCGGTCATGCGGAAGCGGACGAACGAGGCGGTAAAGAGAAACACAGGGTTTTGCGGGTCAGCAAAATCAATGCGCCCGGTGTACTGGAGATTTTCATCATCAAGGGCGATTCGCTTTTCGCCCGGCAGCTGTGTCCACATGGGTGATTTCTCCTTTTGCGTTTGATTTCATCATAGCCGATTCAGTGGTTCTTGTCAAGGACAGGGTTTTATATGAACCGAAAAGACCTCCACCGCAGGCGAACCCACGATGGAGGTCAAAGAGACAGGGATTACTTGCCCAGAATGCCGTCGATAGCATCCTGAATGGTCTGGCGATATTTTTCCTGAAGCTGGGCAGTGGTGTAATCGCCATTGATGAACTCACGCAGGGGCAGCTCCGCATCGCTGCCGAGGTTGCTGTAGTTGTCCAGCATCTGATGGCGACCCATTTCCATCATGATTTCAAAGTTGTAGTCCTGCAGGTCGATGTCCTTCGCGGTCACGCCGTACCACCAGCCGAGGGTTTCGGGGTCATCGCGGATGGCCAGCGCAGCAGCACCGCCGTCTTCGCTGTTGGGATCGTAGTTGTACCAGTTGAGCAGGTCATACAGTACATTGTAGACCAGTTCCGGATCTTCCACGCCAACCGGGATAACGTAGCAGGAGTTCGCAGTCACCTTCTGCGCGTTGGTTTCCGCGTTGCCGTGCGGGCCAACAGGCCACGGGATGAACACCATGTCGAAGTCAAGGGTCGGGCTGTCGGGAGACTGGAACGCATAGTCCTTGTTGGAGTCCATAATCCACGCAGCAATGGGGGTGAAGGCAACCTTGCCGTCGCGGTACAGCGAGCGGCAGACGTCCCAGCCGTTTTCTTCCGGAATGGGGTACATCACCTTGTCCACGAGGTTCAGATCCTGGATGAACTGGAGGACTTCGCCGACTTCAGGAGAAGACAGGTTCTCGGTCGCGGTCGCCGCCACGTTCGTGCCGTTGGACATGACGAAGTTCATGAAGTAGTCTCCCGGCCAGCCGCCGAAGCCGTACACGTCGATGTTGCCGTCGCCGTCGGTGTCCTTCGTCAGCACCTTGCAGTACTCACGGAACTTTTCCCAAGTCCATTCGCCGCGTTCGACCAGATCGCGCGGGTCTTCGAGGTTCGCGTCTTCAATCATCTGCAGGTTGAATCCCAGCGGCATGGTAGAACCGACCATGTTTTCGGCGTTGTTGGCGCACAGCAGCTGCACAGCGCCGCTGCCGGTGTCGATGTAGGACAGCACAGCGTCCGTGCCCTGAATCACCGCGTTGTCAGCGGGCAGCACGTCGCGCAGGTCGGTGACGTAGCCGTTCGCCGCCGCCGGAGCAGCCAGCGCGAGGTCAAGCATGTACACGTCCACGTCCGGCGTGCCCGCCAGAACGGAGGTGTTGATGGATTCCTTCGCGCCCGCGTAGGTCAGGTTGATGTATTCAAACTTGACGTTCCACTTGTCTTCAATCTGCTTCACCTTCGCGAACATCATTTCGTCCGCGGTGGTGCCGCTGTAATAGGGGTTATCTTCGATGGAGCCATCGAAGGAGTCCCAGTAAAGATCCCACGTCGTGCCGATGGTGATGACGCGCTCGGAGCCTTCCGCGCTCGCCGTGATAGTCGCCATGCCCAGCACCATCGTCAGTGCGAGCAGAAGAGCAGCAAACTTTTTCATTGTGTGTCGAACCTCCTATGTTGTTTTTTTCTGAACGAGCTGTCGGGTAACGGGCGCTTTCCCCGCACCCGACAGATGAATAAACTTACTTGGACTGACCGACCGTCACTGCGTAGACCTTCCACGCGCCGTCGGATTCAAACTGCATCCGCGCGCCCCAGGTGGAAGCGTCATCGCCGCAGACCGCCGCAATCTGCTCGTAGGTAATCTGCGCCGTCTTGCCGTCGGTCGCCGCCGTCTGCTGCTGCACACGGGACCAGCCCGCCGCCGCGTCCGGCAGGACAATCCAGATGTTGCCCGTTTCGGATTCATAGGAGATATTGATGACCGCGCCCGGCACCAGCGCCGCCACGATATTTTCCGGCATTTCCGTGCCGTTCTGACCCCAAGCGCCGCCTTCACAAGCCGCGCCTTCAAACTCCACATTGTTGTGGCTGCCGACCATTTCCGCCAGCTTCACCACGGACACCGCGTAGACCTTCCACGCGCTTTCTGCTTCGCACTGCATCCGCGCGCCCCAGCCAGCCTTATCCTCGCCGCAGGCTTCGACAATCTGCTCATAGGTGATGTACGCCTTGCCGCCGGAGATGCTCGCCGCGCCCTGCGCCACACGCATCCAGCCCGCCGTGCAGTCCGGCATGACAATCCACATCGAGCCATCCTCGGATTCAAAGTCAATCTGCAGCGCCGTGCCGGGTACGAGCGCATCCAGCACATTTTCCGGGATGTCGAAGCCATTCTGAGACCACGCGCCGCCTTCGCAGGCGAATCCATCAAAGGAAGCAACGGGCGTTGCGACCTTGCGGGCGACCTTCTGGCCAACCTTCACGGAGTAAACCTTCCACGCGCTCCCCGCTTCGCACTGCAGGCGCGCGCCCCAGGTGGACTTGTCTTCGCCGCACACAGCCGCAATCTGCTCATAGGTAATCTGGCAGGTATTCTTGCTGCTGTTGATGGCGGCAGAACCGTCATTGGCAACGCGCGACCAGCCTGCCGCCGCGTCCGGCAGGACAATCCACATCGTGCCGTCTTCGGATTCGTAGCTGATTTCAATCACAGAACCGGGCACCAGCGCATCGAGGAATTCCTGCGGCATTTCCGTACCGTCCTGACTCCAGCCGCCGCCTTCGTAGGCAAAGTTCGGGAACTCCACCGCGTTCGCCACGTCGTAAAGATAGGAGCGGTCTTCCTCCGTCACCGGCGCAACCCATTCCGCCGTGGTATCCACAGGCAGCACGTTGCCTTCCGCATCGAAGAACTGGATGTTGGTCACATAGAAGTCACGCGGCGCCTCGCCGTCAAACTTCTTGGAGTCGATGAAGCTGTCCACTTCCTTGGAGAACTGCAGCGTGTCGCCGCGGCCCGCCACGAACGCGCCCGCAGGAACGGTCACGACCGCCGTCTTCGGATTCTTGCGTTCCATGTAAACCGACCAGTCGGCGGACGGCTTCGAGCTGTCCTCGCCGTTGACCATGTACACCTTGCCGGACTGCGCATAGAACTTGCCGTCCGTGCCCAGTTCCACGCCGACATCGAAGGTAATCTTCGTCAGACGGCTCAGGTTTTCGCCCAGCAGGCCTTCCACGTTCAGCGACACATACGGCACTCTGCCTGCCGCCGCCGGGCTGACGCACAGCGCCTTGCCGCCGTTGTAGTCCACAACGCTCAGCTCGCTCGCATCGGCATTGCCCAGCGTCGTGTCCATCCCCAGAAAGCCGAAGTTGCCGTCGGCAAAGTCAATGATGCTGCTGACAGCACCCGCCACGGGAGACGCCACAGGCGACGCAGCCGGGCTCGACACGCCGACGTTCTCTGCGAACGCACCCGTCGTCGCGATGATGCCCGCAGCCAGCAGAACAGAAACAACCTTCTTCACTTGGATGACCTCCTTAAACATGTTCCTTCCCAGAACTTGGTTCCTTGGTGTAACCATTGCAACGTTGCCGGCGGACATGCCGTCGGGGAAGCAGGAAACCCGTGCCGTCATACCGGCGATTTTTGCACCAGATTTCCCATTTCCGTTCTGCTTTATCATATCACAAAACTATACCGTTAGTCAACCGGTAAATCAGCTGTTTCAGCAAATTTTCTCAACTTTTTTTGCGAAAATTTCGTCGGAAAATGTTTTCGAGGGAATCAATTCGCCCATAAAGCACAGTTTCAAGCAAGTGCGTTCGCGTTTGCACTGCTGTCGGCCGGCTTTACGGGCGAATTTTGTCGTTTTTATTCGGTTTTCGGAAGGTTCGCCGTAATCCTGATTTTACTTAACGCCGTTAGCCTACGATACCCGACCGCTCAACGCCCTCAATGAAGCGGCGCTGGAGCAGCAGATACAGAATCAGCAGCGGCAGAATTGTCAGCACAACGCCGGCGTCAACATACAAACGCTGGATGCGGACATTCATGATTTTGAGGTTCGCGGAGATGTTGTTCTGCAGCGTGGACAGGCGCTTCGCCAGCAGCATGTCCGTCGGAATGCGGAACAGCTGGCTGTAGAAGGAGTCCGTGTACTGCCAGACCAGCGAGAATACCGTCACCGTGATGACGGCAGGCATGGCGTTGACAAGCATGATGCGGAAGTAGGTGTACCACGTTCCCGCGCCGTCAACAAACGCCGCTTCCTCGATTTCCTTGGGCAGACCGCGGAAGAACTGGTTGAAAATGTAGATGAACAAACCCGCGCGAAGCCCTGTGCCGAAGAGAGTCAGGATATACATCGGGGTTGCCTCGCTCATCAAGCCCATGCTGCGGAACGTCATATACTGCGGCAGCATGATGGTATGATTCGGGATGACAATCATCAGCACAACGCAGCCGAAAAGCAGCTTTTTCAGCGGGAAGTCGAACCGCGCGAAGCCATAGCCGACCATCGAGCAAATCAGCACCTGAATCAGCGTCAGCGCGATGGTGTAAATCAGCGTGTTGCCGAGCGTGCGGAAATAGTCCATCTGCGTGATGACCGTCGTGTAGCGCTCCAGCGTGCCTTCAATCGGGATGGTGTAGACCATCGGGTTCGCCGAGTCCGCGTCGGAAAAGAAGGACTGAGCGACGATGCCGATGACCGGGGACAGGATGACGTAGGAGATACCGACGATGAGGATAATTTGCAAAATCGTCATCAGCAGGTTCTTGCCTTTTTTGACTACGCCGCCCTTGGCATCCTCATAGCGGGGAGAATTGCGAAATGCGCGCCATTTTTCCATTGCTTTTCACTCTCCTTCGCCTTAATTGTAGTAGAAGGTGCGCTTGCCGATGAAGTACACCACGGCTCCCAGCAGGGCGCAGGTGATGAGCGTCGAAACCACGCTGAACGCGGAGGACAGCCCGTACCGGCTCTCGGTGAACGCCGTGCTGTATGCCAGCTTGACCACCTCGGATTTGCTGAACGCATCGACGATGGTGTAAATCGTGCAGGTGATGATGTGCGGCATCACCATCGGGAACGTGACTTTCCAGAACGTTTCGTAGCCCGTCGCGCCCTCAATCTTCGCCACTTCGTAGAGCGAGGAAGGAATGGACTGCAAGCCCGCGATGAACAGCACAATCTGCACGCCGGAAGCCTGAATGATATCGCTGATGCGGCTGACCGCGCCGACGATGTAATCCAGTACCACGTCCGGCAGAGCAAGCTGCGCGAACAGGTCGATGAGGTAATCCATGTTCATCGTGCCGGAGGATGCCGACGCCGCCGCCATGTCCGCGCTCGTGCCGCTCAGCCCCCCCGCCATCATCTGCGCCGCCAGCGACAGCGCATTGCTGACCGCTTCCGCGCCCAGCAGCACCGGCAGGAAGAAGATGGCGCGAACCAGTCCGCGGCACTTCATTTTGCGGTTGAGCATCATGGCGACGAACAGGGAGAAGAAGATAATCAGCGGCACGTCGATGACCATGTTGCCGATGGAGGTCGTCAGCGTCTGCTTAAAGGACGCATGGGAGAAGAACGCCTCATAGTAGTTCTTCAGCCCCACGAATTCCAGATTGTAGCCGCCCGTACTCAGCACGGTCAGGTCGCTCAGGGAGAACTCCACCGTCATGTACAGGCTGCGCACATAGAACAGCAGAAAGCCCAGCAGCCACGGCAGAATGAAAAGATAGCCGTTAACGGCGCGCTTCCCCGCCATGGAGATATGCAGCTTTTTCATTCGTTTGCACCTCCTGTGACCAGATACGCCTTCGCGGGAACGGTACTGCCGCCCGCCTGCGCATCCTGACTGCCGTAGTTGATGTAGATGGTCACGCCGTTGTCGTACGCCACGCTGCGCAGCGTATCGGAGAGAATCGTGTGCTTCACCATCTGCGCGCCGCTGACGGAGGCGAGCGCCGCGTTCAGGTACGCGTACTGTTCCGCCGCGGTATCCGTCCAGTTGGCCACAGTCGTGGCGTAGAGTCTGTTCAGCGCCGTGTACTTCATGTCGGATGCTTGCTGCGCCGTAAAGGTGTAGCGCGGGGACGCGCCGTATTCCACCATTTTCAGCAGCTTCGCCTGCCAATCGTCGCTCACGATAGTGTTCAGCGCCTGACCGGTGTAATCCACACAGCCATGCAGAATCATCTCGTAAAGCGGAATCGTTTCATCCACGATGACGTACTCCGTCGCGGTCATGGGCGCGTCAATGACGTGCTTGACACCGTTCAGGGCGTAGAGGTTGCCGCCGGACACCATGACATTCTTGCCGCTGTCCGCAATCGCCTGCAGCTGGCTTTCGACAATCATCAGCGCCTGTTCGCGGTTAATCAGCTCCGTGCGGCGCTTGTCCGCGTGCAGCTCACAGCCGAGGTCGCGGAGGGAGTAACCGTTCAGAGAATAATCCTTCGTGCTGCTTAAGAACCCACTGACGTAGTACGGCAGGAACTTCGGGGACAGCAGGTTGTAAATGTTCTCGCTGTAACCCAGCGCGGACGTGCGCCGCAGGGATGCCGGATTCGTCACGCCGAACTGCGCAATGTACCCCGCGCCGTAATAACGGGACGTCTCCTGATTCTCCATGTAGTGCTTGGAGATTTGCGTCACCTTCTGGAACGCGACGTCGGCGTACAGTTCGCCGCCCAGCCGTGCTATTGCGCTGTTCAGGTTCTCCAGCCGATCTTTGCCGCCCAGCTGCCTCAGCACGGACACGTTGTTCGCGACATCGTGGTAGTAGCCGCCGTTCATCCAGCCTTGGAAGTTCATCACTTGATGCTTGATGCCCGCCTTATTCAGCGACTGCGCAATTTCCACCGCTTCATCGAAGGTGGTCATGGCACGGACGTGCAGGTACTGGATGCCCATGAAGTGGGTCGTTTCCTTCACGCCGCCAATCACATCGTAGTAGAAAGGAATGTCGCCCGTCTCTTCCAGCGGAGAAAGCACGTTTTCAGCAATCAGGCGCGCCCGGTAGTAGTTCGCCAGACCGCTGTACCCCTTGTTCTCCGCCGTCAGGAATGTGTAGCGGATGACGAGATCTTCGCCGTAGTAGTTGTCCTCGACGATAGGCATTTCCGCCGTTTCGCCCGCGCCAAAGAGAGACAGCAGCTCCGACCCGCGCAGGGTGAACATGGCGAACGCGTTGTTGTAGGAGTTGTTGCGCCCCGCGACATCCGCGCTGATAGCCGCCAGCGAAGCGCCGTTTTCAATCGTCGCCAGCACGCTGGTGTTCTCGCGGCACACGCCCCACAATGGCAGACGCACAGACTGAATCGTCTGCGTCTGCGTGTAGTCGCCGTCAATCAAGTCCATATCGTAGACGTACTGACTGTACACCGCGGCACTGTTTTTGCCGTTGTTGAAACGAATCAAGCTGCCCGAACCGTTCGGCACAACCATGTAGCCATTTTCGTCGCTGCCCGCTGCCGCCATATAGGGCAGCAGCTGGATGCGGTAGACCTTGCCGCCGCCACGCTCTTCAATCGCGCTCACAGGCAGCTTGGCTTCCACGTTGTCCTCGCCCAGATGCCACTCCAGCGTCACGGTGAAGCCCAGCGTTTCCGCCTGTTCCTTGCCCGCCAGCGCTTCCATTTCAAGGTATTCCGCCTTTGTCATGCCCAGCGCCACAAACTCCTTGGAGACGCGCGCCATTTCGCGGGTACGGCTCGCACCGGTTGCGCTGATCCAGTAGCCGTCGTCGCGCTTTTCGTACACGATGTCCGCTGCCTTCTTCGCCTGTGCGCTCAGCTGCTCGTAGAGTCCCTCGTAGCGCTCCGTCGGCAGATAGGACGGCGTCAGGTACTGGATGGAGTCCACGCCCACGTCGTAGATGAAGGCAATGCCGTCCTCAATCGCCGCCGCGCGGAAGTTGCCCAGCGCCACGCTCATCGAGTAGCTGTCGTAGGTGCTGCTCGTCAAACCGGCGTTGTAGTAGTCCAGCAGGAACTGGCTCTTCAAGTAGTTCTTGTTGGTCTTGTTCGCCACCTTGTCCGCATCCGCGTCCACAGGGTTGGAATAGACCGTTTCGCCGCTGCGCTTGTCGTAGATGGCGACGTTCGCCGTCTCCAAATCCGCGTAGAGCTTCAAGTTGTCGTTTTCCGCAAACAGCTGGAAAGGCGCGGCGACATTCGGGTTTTCGTCCGTGAGTGCCGCCAGTTCTGACTGCACTGCCGCTCCCGCGGGCGCTTCAATGTACGCCTGATAGTCCCGGTTAAACTCGAAGCGAATCAGATACCACGCAGCCACTGCCGCCACAATCACCAGCAGCACCGCCAGCACAATCCAGCGTACCTTGTGATGCTTTTTGCCTTCCACGGCGGGGCTGTGCTTGATTTTCGTTTGCTCGCTCATCTTTCCACCCCCCGCTTAAACTCGGAAAATCAGTTCGGTGTAGATGCTCCTGACAAAGCCGAACACCTGACCGATGAAGTTCGCAATCAGCATCATCAGGAAGATGATGATGAACACTGCCACCAGCGTCAGCAGGAGCGTGAGCAGCGTTTTGCCCAGCGTGTAGTTGTGCACCTGCATGATGCCAATCAGCGCCATGATGAGGGTATACGCCGTGCCGAGGAAGATGATGATGGCGTAGAACGCTTCCTCATTTTCCGCCACGAACTGGCTGACAATGGTTGCGGCAATGTAGCACACAATCATCGGCAGGAGCGAATAGCCGATGGCGATGGCATTATCCTTGAGGCGCCCTTCGCCGTCCATCAGGCAGGTAATCGACCAGTTGCCGACGCACAGCAGCAGGTACAGCATCAATACGCCGCTCATTTCCCACAGGGCGTTGACCGTTCGCTCGTTGATGTCGTTGACGACAAAGCCTGCAAGCAGCCGGTTCAGCGTGAAGCACAGACCGAAGAGGACAACCATGAGGATGGCAATGGCGACGCTTCCCTTTTCGCCGTGGCGAATCCAGTAGAAGCCGTCCGACGGATGGGACACCGTGTAGAACAGCTGCTGCCACTTTTCTTTGCTGAACAGTGATTTCATCGCTTATGCCCTCCTTCCGTTCTTTTGATTTCTGCGCGGACGAATCACCTTGACCACAACGACAATCGCCACGATGACCGCAATGATGCCCGTCAGAATGTAGTTGATGTTGCTCTTGAGCACGTCGTTGCGGTAGCGCTTGAAGGCGACGGAGTAGTAGTCGCGGTTCATGCCGCGCTTCAAGTATTCCATGGCCTTCTCGTTGTCGCCCGCGGACAGGTACGCCTTGCCGATGCCGGTGTTCGCCAGCTCGTTGTTCTCGTCCATCCGCAGTACTTCCTGCCACAGGACAACCGCCTGCGTCTCGTCGCCGTCGTAGCGCAGCCCAACCGCTTCGTTGATGAGCCGGCCGTACTCCGTTTCGCCGAAGACGGCAATCACGCCCTGCTTGGAATCCAGCGCGAGCATCTTGTCCCCTGCGCACTCAATGGCGACAGGCGCTTCCATCGTGCCCGCCTGCGTGCCGAGGCCGCCGAAGATATAAAGCAGGTTCCCTTCGTGGTCGTAAGTGATAATGCGGCCGCGCTTGGAGTCCAGCAGCGAGTAGATGCCCTTTTCGCGGTACACCACGTCCACAATCGTGCTGGCGCCCGCGTACTGCGACGTGCCGCTGATCTGCATATCGCCGCCAAGGTTCTTGGTCTGACCCATGCGGATGACGTCCTCGCCCTTGGGGTTCAGGCGGCGAACCGCCTGTGTGCCCGCGGTATCCTTGTTCGAGGCGTACACAAAGCCTTCGTCGTCGATGTCAATGCCGGTAAATTCCGTCGGAATGAACAGCTGCTGCTTGGAGCGTTCTTCCTTCGTCGCCAGCTTGCGCCAGAACTTCTCCCACGCCGTAATTTCAACGGAAATCGTGCCGAAGAAGCCGGTGAAGTCGCCGTTCGTCTCAAAGACCATGATGCCCTCGAACATGTTCTGCGCAATGCAGTAGACACGTCCGGCGTAGTCCACCGAGACCTTCAGGGGCGTAAAGAGGAAGTTGGCATCCAGCACCTCGCTGTTCGGGTTGACGGTCACGCGCGCGACGTTCTTGTCGCCGTCCAGCACAATCAGGCGGTTGTCGCTGTCCGCGATGCAGAGCTGGCTTGCGCTGTTGAGCGCCACGCCCTCCACGCCGCTGACTTCCGCGAACGCCTGATAGCCGCTGCCCACATCCACGCCGAGGATGCGCTCCGTCACCGTGCCGTTTCTGTCCTGCACCTCCACGCAGTTGTTCTGCGCCGTGTGCAGCACCGTCCAGTTGTCATCCAGCACCAGCACCCGTCCCGTGCTTTCCTTCACGCACAGGCGCTGCGTACCGTTCCAATCCACCATCGCCGTTGCGAAAACTTCCGTCAGGCGCTCGTCCTGCTTGCCGTTTTTCACCGTCGTCACGGCAGATACGCTGTCCGTTTTGGTGTCCAGCAGCAGCAGCGAATTATTCTCGACCGTGCCCAGCAGCTTGCCGGTGGTCTTCATGACGTTGATCTCGCCGTTCTTCTCGCCCACAATCAGGTAATCGCCCGTCAGCTCAATGCCCAGAATGTTCTGGAACGCCGTCTCTTCATCCTCTGAAGAAGCCGCTGCTGCTCCGGTCATGCCCGTCATGCGGGTGATGCTGCCATCCGCGTCCGTCTTGCGGATGCAGTTGCTTTCGATCACGCGGCGTGTGCTGCCCGTGCGGTCGAGTTCGACAATGTGGTTGTCCGCGTCGCGGATGAACACGCTGTCGCCATCCAGCGCGAATTCCGAAATCGTCGCGAAGGAGGTCAGCGCATCGTCCGCATTGCGGTAGTTGCCGTATGTCGTGACCATATTGCCCTTCTGGTCAAGCACAACCACCGTCTTGGCGCTGATGCAGTAGAGGTTGTCCTGCTCGTCCAGCGCCAGACCAATCAGGCCGGACATGCCGGTGATGTTCTGGTTGCCCTTAATCAGGCGGCCAATCAGGATGAACAGGTCGATGTTCGTCGTCGCGTCATAGCGGGCGTAAGTGAAAGTCGAGCCGTCCGCGTTCGTGCGGATGACGGACTTGCCGTTCTCCGCAATCGCGTAGGTCGCGCCCTTGCTGTCTGTGACCGTCTTTACCAGCGGCTGCAAGGTGCTCTCGTAGGCGCTGACCTGATAGGTCGTACCCTGCTCGTCCGCCAGTTCCGTGGCGCTGCCGGACGTGAAGCGCTCCGTGCGGTACTTCATGCCGTCCACATCGGTTTCCTGATGGAGGTTGCCCATGCCCCCGATGTGCGTCCCGACGGCGTAGGTCACGCCGCCCAGCGCTTTCACGCTGCCCGACAATTGCGGAATCTCGATGATGCGGTTGAGCGTATCATCCGGATTCAGCACAACCACGCGGCGGTTGAGGCTGTCGGCAATGTAGAGCGTATCATCATTGGCGACTGCCACGCCCGTGGGCGTCTGGAAGGTGTCCGCCACGCCGTGATTCTCAAATCCGGTGATGACGCGCACGACCTTCGTCATGTCGCTGCTGAGCAGGACGATGCGGTTGTTGCCGCTGTCCGCCAGATACACCGTGCCGTCCTGCGCCACGCACAAGTCCTGCGGGTTCTTGAACGCCCCCAGCGACTGCCCATTATATTGGAAGGAAGCGCCTGTAATCGACCCCGCCGGCACATACGCCGCGGGCGTGTACACGATGTAACCCCAGTAGTCGTAATTGTACGTCGTGTAAGGCAGCTCGGTGTCCGCCAACGCTCCCCCGCAGGAGGAGAAAGTGACCAGCGCCGCCAGCGCCGTCAGGAGGAACTTCTTCATTTTTTTCATGCGTCTTTCCTCCCTCTCTTAGTCCTTCATGCCCGAAGTTGTCATGGTTTCCAGAATGCTGCTCTGGCACAGCAGGAAGAACAGCACCGGCACCGCCATGATAATGAACGTAACCGCCGCCGCCGCGCCCGCGCGGGACACGCCGCCAGCCGTAATCTGCTGGAGCGCGTACTGCATGGGCTTCAATTGCTCGTCACGCAGGAACAGCGAACCGGTATTGCCCCACATCTGCTGGAACTGGAAGATTGCCAGCGTCAGCCAAGCGGGTTTGACGTTTGGCATGACGATTTTCCAGAAAATCTGCCATTCGTTGGCGCCCTGCACGCGCGCCGACTCCATCAGCGAATCCGGCAGCTGCTCCATGAACTGCTTCATCAGGTACAAACCCATGCCGAACGACCACGCGGGCAGAATCAGCGCCAGATAGGTGTTGTTGATGTGCAGCCACGAAATGATGGCGTACTGCGGAATCTGCGTCACCGTCCAGTTGAACATCATCGACAGCACGACCATGCCGAACAGCAGCGCCTTGCCGGGGAATTTGTCCTTGGCCAGCGGATACGCCGCCCACGACGCCACGATGACGTGACCCACCATGCCCGCCACCGTGATGATGATGGTGTTCATGATGTAGCGGCTGAAAGGCACCCACGAGTCGTTCATCAGGATGAACAAATCCGAGAAGTTGCGCAGATTCGGGTTGCGCACAAAAATCTTCGGCGGGAACTGGTACAATTCGTCCAGCGGCTTCAAGGCGTTGTTGATAATCATGACCAGCGGCAGTGCCATAAAGACACCGCAGATGAACATGAGTGTGAACAGCAGCGCGTTGCCCGCCATCGAGCGGTTGAGCTTGCGGGCTTTCTTGGGCATAATCTTCTGCCGGCGCAGCTTCTTTTGCAACTTCGGCGGCAAATCCTTGACTGCCACCTGACCTCTCCGTTCTGCCATGCTTACTCACCCACCCTTCTCAGTACTCGCTGAACGAGCTTATTCGTGCCGACCATCAGCAGGAACAGGATGGTCGCGATGGCGCAGGCGTAACCCATCTCCATACGGGTTGAACCGTAGTCCAGCAAGTGGGTGACAATGGTTGCGCCAGCATAGTTGACCGACGGGTTGCCCGCCAGATTGATGGAAATGTCCGCCACGGCGAAGGACTGCGTAATCTGCATGACCGCGCCGAACATCAGCTGCGGCTTCATCGCCGGGAGGGTGACATACCACAGCTCCTGCCAGCGGTTTTTGATGCCGTCAATGGCGGCGGCTTCGTACATGCTCTTGTCGACCGTCTGCAAGCCTGCGATGAAAGACAGGAAGCCTGTGCCCAGGCTCAGCCACAGCTGAACGATAATCAGCATCGGCATGACGTACTGCTCTGTCTTCATCCACAGAATTGGCTCGTTGATGATATCGAGGTTCAGCAGGATACCGTTCAAATAGCCGTAGCGGTCGCCGGTCAGAATCAGGTTCCAGACCATGTAGGCGTTGCCGCAGATGGACGGCGCGTAGAAAATCAGCGTCAGGAGCGTGCGCATCCCGCGGTTGAACTCGTTGATAATCCACGCGAACAGCAGGCACAGCATGTAGCTGACCGGGCCGGTAATGACAGCGAAAATCAGCGTGTTTTTGAGCGAAATGATGAAGATTTCGTCATCCAGCAGGAGCTTGACGTAGTTTTGCCAGCCGACGAACTCCGGCTTCTCCAGCATGTTCCAGTCCGTGAAGGAAACGCCGATAGCCATCAGCACCGGCAGCACGGTGAAGAAGAAGAACAGGATGAAGTACGGCGCCATCAGCAGGTAGGACGCGCGGTGCTTCCAGATGGTTTTGCCAAGCGACTGACGCTTGCCATGCACCAAGGTCGGATTGCTCATCTTACTCCTCCTTCGTCGTGTCTTCCGTCTGATGGAGCGGCAGACCGAATTCCGTGCGCTTGTAGTTGATTTCGGCGTTGATGTAGTACACCTTGTCCATCAGCGCCTCGCGCGGGGTGGTGTTGTTCGTTGCGGTATCTGTGGTGATGGTATAGAACGCGTTGTTGATGTTGCGCCAAGTGTAGTATCCGCCCGGCACCTGCGGGATGCCGCGCACATACTGCATCTGCTCCACCAGCGCGCGGTAGTCGCGCATGGGCCAGGACAGGTTCGCCAGCGCCTCGGTGTTTGCCGTCGCGACGCGCGCGGATGCGCCCATCAGCGATTCCATCTCGCGCCCGTAGAGCGTCTGCGTCTCGGTGCTCGTCCACCATTTGAGGAACTCCCAGCTTTCGTCGGGATGCTTCGTCGCGCTCATGATGATATCCGCCAGACCCGTCGTACCCGTCGAGCGGTCAATGCTGCCGTCCGCCTGCACCGTACCGGGAACAGTCGTGAAGTCCCACAGACCCAAGATGTCCGGCGCGGAAACCTGCAGGTTGTTGTACGTCGTGTAGTCGGAGATGATAATCGGGCATTCGCCGGTACGGAAGCGTTCTTCAGCGGACGTTTCCTTGTCCAGCTTGTAATCCGTGTAGTATTCGCAGTATTTCTTGAACACGTTGATGGCGACGTCCTCATCCAGCGCGGACGCAGCGTTGTCATCGGTGTAGTAGCGGCCGCCGTTCTGGAACAAAAGCATCGCGAACACCTGCTCGGACGGCAGCATGCCAAATTCCATCTGGTTCTTGCTCAGGATGGACATGGCGACCTTCACTTCGTCCCACGTCTGCGGCACTTCCAGCCCAATTTCCGCCAGAATGTCCTTGCGGTAGAACATCATCAGCCATGTCTGCGTATCCGGCAGGGCGTACGTCGCGCCGTCAAAGGAGAACGGGATGATGGCGCTCTCGTTGAATCGCTTGGCGATCTCCGGGAAATCCTCGAACTGCGTCAAGTCCAGCACGGCGTTGCGCAGGCCATAGTTGACGGGCGTGTCGTTGCCCGTGTTCAGCACCGCGCCCGCAATGCCGTTGGTGTTCGCCACCTGAATAGCGACGTCCGGGCCCTCGCCCGCCAGCGTCGCGCGCAGGAGCGTGTTCATGTCAACCAGCTGCACGTTGACGGAAATGCCCGTCGCGGGCGTGAACTTCTCGTCAATCAGCGACTTGATGACGTTCGCCTGGTCACGGCCCGTGCCGATCCACAGCGTCAGCACGACATTCTCCGTGTCACCCTCCGCCACGTTGCCGACCTTGTTGTAGTCGATGATGAAGGAGTAATACAGGCGCTCCGTTTCATGCGCAAGGCTCTCCCACCAGCTGCTGTTATCCAGCTTCGGCTGCGTGTCGGCAGCATGAATATAGAAGCGGTCTACTTGAAGCGGCTGTGCCAGCACCTGCGTGATCCAGTTGCCGCACGCACGGACGTTGGTCTTGAAGGATGAAAGCACCTCGGTGAAACGTTCCTGATCCTCGATCAGCTCGTCCAGCTGGTCGCTCATCGTGCGCAGGACGGTCAGCTTATCGGAATCATTGCCCGCCGTCTTTTCCAGCGCGGCAATGGCGCTGTCAATGTCCGCCTGTACCGCGCGCAGTTCGCCCTCCAGCTTCGGCAGGGACGCCGTCAGCTGATAGTCGCGGTACTGTTCAGGCGCGACGCCAGTGATGTAGATGACCTGACGGTAGATGTTGTTCAGCTGCTGCACGCAGTCCTGCACCTGCGCGATGATGTTTGCCATATCGCCCAGTACAACTTCCATGCGCAGGGTATGCTTGCCCGCGGTCAGGTAGACGCGGTAGGCGTTTCCGTCCTCGTCGGAGAGCGTTTCTATCCGCCACGTCTGCGTGTAGGAGAAGGGCTGCGCGTTGAACTCCGCAAACGGCACTTCGCCGTCAATCATGATTTTGCGGTACACGTCGATGCCGCGGACGAAGTTCTGCTTGTCCACCATCGAGATTTCGTAGTAACCGTCCTGCGACACTTCAAATGCCCACTCAATCCACTGACCCGCGTTCTTCCAGCTGCTGCCGATGGAGTTATTGAGCAGATACCGCGCCGACATGGGGTACACAACCGCGCTGGACTGATCCTGCACGGGGTAAAGCATCTGAGAAGAGGTCTTGACGGCGTTTTCTGCCTCAAAGCGCACGGACACGCCCGTCGCGTCCTGATGACCCGCCGCGTCGCCCGCCGCCTTCACATCCGCATAAGCGGCAGGGCGGGAGTGGTTGGACAGCGTAATCGACCGCAGGAGCATCGGCTCGCGCATGGACAAAAGCGTCAGCGTGTGCTGCCCTGCTTCGAGGTAGATGCTCATTTCGCCAGAAATGTAGCCGTTGGTGTCGTACAGCCCGTGGGTACACCACTCCGGCTGTTCAATGGGCGAAGGTTTCAGGTCATTGCCCTGATTATCCTTGTCCCACTTGCGGACGACAATACCGTTCTCATCGGTGTACTCCTCGTAGGCGCCGTTGACCCACACGCGGTTGAAGTCCACCATCGCCAGCTCACTGTACGGCAGCTTGCCGTCCACAAAGAACGCGCGCTGGATGGCGCTGTTCTTGCCCGCGTAGGGGTAGTAGAGCAGCGTCAGGTCATACAGACCCGATTCCGGCACATCCACAACCCACTCGGTCAGCGACTCTTCGCCCGTCAAGACGCTCTTGCCCGCCATGCCCTCGTAGTCCTCAAAGACCTGCGGCTGCGCGGCAATGCCTGCATCCTCGTAGCGCACGAACGTGTCCGCGTCCACCGTCACGGTCACGTCCGGGTGCGCCGCATCCTCGTAGCGTTCCAGATAGTCCGCATACCCCGGAATTGACGCATCAATGGAGTATGTACTCACAATCTGCTGGTAGTCCGCGTTCGTCAGCGCCGTTGCGCCGCTTGTGCTCTCCTCCGCCAGCGCAGCGCCGCAAAGCAGCAGCAATGCCAGCACCATGCTCATCAGCGACTTCTTTCCGCTCAACACCGTTCACCTTCCTCTTGATTGTTAGGAGGGAGACCCAAGGGGCGCTGCCCCTTGACCCCGCAAGGGAGTTCCTCCCTTGACCCTTTTTCGCGATTGAGTTGACTTCTCTTCCATGCTGTATGCGCGTGCTGCTTTTTAGCCGCGATACAGAATATTAACAGGAGTGTGCACTGCGAAGGTTTCCAAAGGGCGACCGCATCTGCCTCTGGACTCCGCAAGGGAGTTCCTCCCTTGACCCTTTCGCGCGATTGAGTTGACTTTTCTTCCTTACTATATGCGCGTGCTGCGCTTTGAAACGTTAGTCGCCCAGCGGATAATTCCGCAAATCCGGCAATTCCTTGCGTGTAATCACCGTATCGCTCTTATACGCCTTTTTGAGCATGTTCTTTTCCGTGTACTGTTCGCTGTAATTGTTAAAGCCCGCCGCTCTCAGCACGAACTCCCCTTCCCACACGCACCAGTAACTCCACATGATGTTGTCCCGCACCAGCTGCTCCGGGTCTGGAATGCAGCCATTCTCCGAGAGGGTAATCAGCTTGCGCGTGTCCGTGTAGCTCAGCGCCTTGATGAACCGCGCCGCCTGCGACGTGTACACATGCTTGCCGGGGTAAATGTCCTCGCCGATGATATCCACATACTCGTCGCCCGGATACCACGCGGCATCCTGACCGTTCCAGACCCAAATCAGGTTGTTCAGCCCGTGGACGTTCGTCAGGCGGTCGTACATGAGTTTGTACAGCTGCAAGTACGCATCCGCGCCGGATGCGCCCCACCAGAACCAGCCGCCGCTTGCCTCGTGCAGCGGGCGCCACAGCACCGGCACATCCGCATCCTGCAGGCGCTTGAGCTGCACGGCAATCGCGTCGATATCGTCCAGCAGCATCTGGTAGCCGTCCGGGTCTCTGCCGTTCATCGCACGGGCAAGGTTGAATTTCGTCTTGTCGGTGTAGAACGTGCCCCACGGATCGCTCTTGCTCTTATCATAGCGGGCGGCAGGGCACCAGTGCCAGCACAGCGTGACGATACCGCGCTTGCCTTCGTCGCCGTTCCAATACTCAATCGCTCGTTCGACGACGTTGGAGCTGTTGTCGCCTTTCGCCACGCGCGCAGGAGAATAGGAAATCAAGTCCATGCCAAGCACCGCGGGATAATCGCCGCCCGTACCGCGCCAGACCGCCGCGTTTGTCAGCCCGAACGCCCCGTCCTGTGACTGCTGCCCGGACAGCACGGTCTTGCCGTACTGATCGCACAGGTAGGTCATCAGGCGCTTGGCGCTGTCCGTGGCGTTAGGGTTGATGAGCGTCGGCTTGACTTCGTACACATCCGTCGGCAAGGGTGCTGCCCTGCGGATGCTGAACGAGTCGACCGCAATCCAGCCATAGCTTGCCGTGACGGACACAGTATTTTCGCCTGCCTCCAGCCACACATACGGCACAACCTCGTCCGACCAGCTGCCGCTATTGGTGATATCCCCAACGTGCTGCCCGTTGGCGTTGACCTCGTTGACTTTCGTTCCGCCGCCGATGACCGCCGTCCGCACAATGATGTCGTACAGTCCATCTTCCGGCACGGTCACGGTCACTTCCACCCCGTCGCCGGTATGCTCCAGTCCCGACACGCACGTTCCCGTCGCAGCGATTTTCGCCTTGCCCAGCAGTGTTCCGCTCTCCGCTTCGACCGTCTGCAATACGTTTGGCGTTTCCTCCGCCCGCACCGCGTCGACCGTCCCTGTCATCAGGATGCTCGCTGCCAGCACTGACAGCGCTGTTTTCCGCAGAATTTTCCGGCATGTAGCACGCTTGTCCATTACCCGTTGCTCCCTTTTGTTAGTCTATTATTAGCTAATAGCACTTTGTTCTTTTTGATTATACTACACTTACGCGGTTTACGCAACCCCATTTGGGTTAATTTGGGCGATTTTTAACAAATTCCTTTCATTATTTCTGCGCAACTTTTGTTCTTTTCCTGTATCATTTGTTCGTTTTTCAACCATTCCGTTGCCTCAACATGAATTTTCGCCCTTGTTGTTAAGTGATTCGTGCTTATGTTCTTGCGCCTCATTAGGCTAACAGGTTAGCTTTTCGTGCCGAAAAAAAGCGACTGCACGAATGCAATCGCTTCTTTGATACTATTTCCAAATGAGAATTCGCCTAAATTCGCAAACAGGCGGCACAGATGAATGCAGAAAATCGTATCATAATATGTCATTCTTCCGGCAGGGCCAGATGTCCGTTCGCCGGCAGCGTTCCCTGCCCCTGCATCGCGTCGAACTGGCTTGACAGATAGATGATGTGCGTCACCGCGATAATCGTCGCGCGCAGCATCATTCGCTCCGGCATGTCCGCGGGGTTGAAGCGCTCCATCGTATCCGTCAGCCCGAACGTGTACTGCAGTGTCGATTCCAGCGAATCACAGAAGTAATCATATGCTTGCTGCACCGTGTATGTCTTTCTCTGCATTTGGAACAGTCGCGTAATGTTATCCATCGACAGTGCCGACTTGGCCACGGCAATAAACAGCAGGTACGCAATCTGCTCCGCGCTGTACTGCTTGCGCACCGGATTGTTGATATACCCCTTCTTGACGTAGTTGCTCACCATCGACGTGGTAATTTCCATGCAGCCCAATGGCGCCAAATAACGGTTCATATACTTCACCGCCTGGTCGAGATACAGCCCCACATCCGGAATTTCCCGGTAACGCGGCATCCGAAACTCACTAATCTGTGCAATCACACGTTCATCCCCTTTTGTATTATCATATCACAAGTTATTCAAAACGTCAAGAAAAAGTTCCAGACCTCTTGACAAGTTTCTGAAAAACTGCTAATATGCATGTTGGAATCCTAATGCGGCTGATTTTTCTTGATAGAGGGTATTAATGATGATGACAAAGATTGTCGCGGACTCCTCCGCGGATTTGCTGACCTTGGGCGATTTGCCCTTCGCCTCCGTCCCGCTGACGATTCATGCGGGCGACCGTGTTTTTGTGGACGATGAGCACTGCGATATTGACGGCATGATCGCCTTTCTGCGCACTTATAAGGGAAAGACGACAACTTCCTGCCCGAACACGGAATGCTGGCTGAAGGCGTTTGGCGACGCGGATACGGTGTATTGCGTCACGATTTCCAGCGCCATGTCTGGCACTTACAACGCGGCGATGCTGGCGGCGAAGGAATACATGGAGCTGCATCCGGAGCGCCGGGTGCATGTGTTTGACAGCCTGAGCGCCGGGCCGGGCTGCACGCAAATGGTGGAGAAGGTTGCGGACTGCGTGCGCAAGGGCTTGTCCTTCGAGGACACAGTTGCCGCTGTGACCGCCTTCCGTGACCGTGCGAATTTGATTTTTTCGCTCGCGTCGGTGCACAATTTCGTTGCGAACGGTCGCGTAAGTGCGGCAGTAGGCGCGATCGTCGGCATTCTGGGCATCCGTGTGATTGGCAAAGCAGGCGTCAAGGGTGAATTGGTCATTGCGTCAAAGTCGCGCGGCGACCACAAGGCGATGCAGAACATGCTGGGCGCCATGATGAAGCAGGGGTGGAACGGCTCGAAGGTGTACATCCACCACTGCATGAACCAGAGCGCGGCAGAAGAGCTGAAAGCGGCGCTGCTGGAGAAATTTCCGAACGCGGAGATCGAAATCGGCGTACTGCGCGGGCTTTGCTCGTACTACGCGGAAGTCGGCGGTGTCCTGGTGGCGTATGAAGGCAATCTGCGCGCGTAATTTATACTATTTCCAGATTCACCTGCGCCAAGATGCGCCGCGCATTTTCATCTGGAAATAGTATTAGCAATCAAAAACAGGGGCATGGGCGTTTTGCATCCATGCTCCTGTTTTTTGCATTTAATTGAAATTACTCTTCCGTCTCTTCCTCGCTGTCCTCGTCAATTTCCGGGAAAATCGGCTGATGGCAGTTCGGGCAGAGGGTATTCTCGTCAAAGTCAACGTCGTTGGCGTGGAAAGTCAGCTCAGCGCCGCAGTTCGGGCAGGCGTAGGCAATCAGGTCGTCGTCGGGATTTTCCTCCTCGGCGGCGTCATCCTCGTCGTCTGTGTCGTCCGCGCAGTCCTCGCAGTCGCATTCGTCCGCGTCATCGGCATCTTCGTCGTCCTCTTCCTCGTCGCTGAAGAGCGTTTCCGTCAGGTCGGACAAATCATCGTCGATGGACTCAACATAGTCCTGCAGCTCCCTGTGCGCCTCGTCCATGCGCTGCATTTCCTCCGCCATGTCGCCCATCGCGCCGAGGATTTCCAGCAGCAGCTTGTTGCTGTCCTTCTCCATGTTGAGCTTCATGCCCGCCGCAAGGCCCTTCAGGTAGCTCACTTTGTCCGTCAGTTTGCTCATGTCCAACCCTCCTAATGATGGTTTTGTTTGTATCACAATCGGCTCGGAGGAAGTCTGTCCGCCGAGCCGGTTTGAACTTATAGGCAGATAATTACGCGCGCTCCATGTACTCGCCGGTGCGGGTGTCAATACGAATCTTGTCGCCCGTGTTGACGAACAGCGGCACCTGCAGGGAGTAGCCGGTTTCCAGCGTCGCGGGCTTGTAGGTGTTGGAAGCCGTATCGCCCTTGAAGCCGGGTTCGGTGTCGGTCACTTCCAGCACAACGAAGTTCGGCGCTTCCACGGAGAAGGGCTGACCCTTGAAGAAGCGGACGGTCACATTCGTGCCTTCCTTGACATAGGGGATGGCGTCCTCCACCTTGTCCAGAGACATCGGGATCTGGTCGTAGGTTTCCACGTCCATGAAGTAGTACAGTTCGCCGTCATTGTAGACGTACTGCATTTCCTTCGTCTCGATGATGGCCTTGGGCATCTTGTCGGTGGGGTTGAAGGAGCGCTCAACCACCGCGCCGGTCATCACATTCTTAATCTTGGTGCGGACAAAAGCCGCGCCCTTGCCGGGCTTGACGTGCTGGAAGTCAACGATGGTCCAGACGCCGCCGTCCCATTCCACGGTAATGCCCTTTTTGAAATCGCCAGCAGTAATCATGAATCAATTCCTCCAATTGTTTCGGTGTCTGTGGGTTCTCTATTTCCAAATCCGCGGCACGGATTCAGTCAAAACACACCTGCCATTTTCAGCAAACGGCAAAGTAGGCTCATGCGCGTGCATAGCCATCTTCATTGTATCACAAATTTGTGCGGATGAAAAGCCTTTTTTGCGCCCGAAGCGAAAGAAATGCGGATTTTTTCATCCGCCAAATAGAATTCTTCTGCCGATAGCCCCCGCCCGCGCGATTCAGCAGGAATTTCCGTCTTCCGCGTCGAATCCTTTCGGCAATTCAGCGACTAATAGAAGGGGGATTTTCCCGCATGACGCTCTTTTTGACCAGCAGTCCCTGCGACAATAACGTTCCCGAAGGGCTTGACCTTCCCTGTATTTTCGACGCGCGCAACGGTTTTGTCGAGAACCTCCGCGCCAGCGTTGAGCCGGGCGCGCAGCTGCTCATTATCGCCAGCGACCCGGATGCTTTCGCGGGCAATGACGAAATGGCGGCGACGTTCGAGGGCTGTTTCGCGGCGGCGGAAATCGAATTGGAGGATGTGTGCGTGCTGGACAGCCGGAACGCCGATGATGCGGCGGAGCTTGTTGCGCAAAGCGGCGTAATCCTGCTCTCCGGCGGGCATGTGCCGACCGAAAACGCCTTTTTCGCGTCGATGGACTTGTGTAACCTGCTGGCGGATTTTGACGGCGTCATCATCGGCATCAGCGCGGGCAGTATGAACTGCGCCGACACCGTGTATGCCCAGCCGGAAGAACCCGGCGAAGCGGTTGACCCGGATTATCAGCGCTTCATCCCCGGCTTGGGGCTGACGACGTGGAACATCCTGCCGCACTACAATCAGGTAAAGGACAATGTGCTGGACGGCTTGCGCCTCTTTGAGGACATCACCGCTGCCGACAGCGCGGGGCATACGTTCTATATTCTGCCTGACGGCAGCTATATTCTTGCGCGGGACGGCGACGAAATGCTGTGCGGCGAAGCGTGGCTGATGCACAACGGCGTGCTGGAAAAGCTGACGGAGGACGGCGAAGAATTGACATTATAATAGGAAGCATTGCGGCGCACCGCTCCGAACAGGAGGATGCGCCGTTTGCGTTTATTCCATTTTTTCGCGGATTAAACCGTTCCCATACGCTTCCGTCAGCGCCTCCAAATCGTCGATTTCCGTGCGCTTGCGCTGCCCTTCGTCCGTGTCGCCAATCAGAATCCGGCGCGGCGCGGTGTAGATGCGTTCGCTTGATGATTCAATGTCCTCATCCTCGTGAATCGCCTTCTCGATGCTCTCGAACGGCTGATGCGTCCGCAGCGTCATGCCGTGGCTGTTGTAGACCAGCGTGTAGCCCGCGATGCCTGTCTTCTGGTGATACGCGCTGCAAAATCCGCCGTCGATGACAATCAGTTTGCCGCCGCCCTTGACCGGTTTCTCGCCTTCAATCGCCCGAACCGGCACATGCCCATTGACAATGTGACTGTTCGGCGCAGTCAGCCCAAATTCCGCCAGAATGCGCTCGACATTCGCCGGGTCGTTAATCAGCCGATAATACGGATTTTTGATTTCCGCATGTGTCGCCGGATCAGCGATATACAGCCGCTCGAAGGTCGTCATGGCGCTCCGCCCGTAGATGGGCGACACCGCGCCGCACCACAAATACCACAGGAAATCCTGCCCGACCTGCCGCTGCCAGCTGCCCTCCGGCGCAAAGTACCCCATGCGCGCGCAGCGGTCACAGCAGTCAAACCAGCGCTTGCCGCTATACTCCGCGTCCCAGAAACGCACGGCGGTGAACTGCCCATCTTCATCCATCGGCACAGCGCCGTGGTAGAGCAGATTGCCGTTCACGCAGCTGTACACCGAGCCTTGTGAAAAGAGAAATTCGACGTGTTTTTGCAGCTTTTCGCTGCCCTTAAAATCACGCACAAGCCGGGCAATAATGTCCTCCTCGCGTGGCAGCAGGCGCTCCGGCGCAGTCGGGTCAACGGTCGGGAAATCGCAGTCCAGCAGCGGATACACTTTGTCTCCGCATCGCACCGTTCCGGCGTCATAGTCGATTTGGCGCAGATAGTCGCGCCCCTGCATCTCAAAATCGGGGTTGCGGGAAATCACCTCCGCTTCGAGTTTCAGCATCAGCACCGTGACCGCCTTATGCATCCGGGCGACGCGCGCGAGGTTCGCCGGGCGGACGTCTGTCGCGTTCGGGTCGGCGTGCGGCATCCAGCGGGTCAGGTCACTCTGGGCGTAGTATTCCTCCGCGTAATGCTCCAGACAGCGCAGCGGAATGCCGTAGCCGCGCTCCAGCGTATCCACATTGTTGTACGCCAGCGTCGTTTTCAGCACCGTCAGGATGCACAGCGGACCGCCCGCCGCCGCGCCCATCCACACCACATCGTGATTCCCCCACTGGAAGTCCACATCGTGGTACTGGTACAGGCGTTCGAGAATCATGTCCGGACGCGGGCCGCGGTCGAACAGGTCGCCCACAATGTGCAGCCGGTCAACCGCCAGACGCTTCACCACCTCGCACAGGGCGATGATGTACTGATCCGCCAGCCCGTAGCGCAGCATACTCGCAATGATTTCGCCATAATACTGTTCCTTGTCGTGATCCTCGAAATGCGCGTGGAGCAGCTCGTCGAGAATGTGACCGCACTCCTTGGGCATCACAGCACGCACATGCCGCCGCGTATGCTTGCTGGACACCAGCCGGCAGAGGTCAATCAGCTGCAGCAGCACCCGCTGATACCAGCCGTCGAGGTCGTTTTGACGCGCTTTCAATTCCGGCAGCTTCTCCCGCGGATAGTAGATAAGGGTTGCCAAATCCGCGCGTTCCTCCGGCGGGGTCGTATCGCCCAGCAGACGGTCGATTTTCTCCCGGATGACCCCCGACGCGCTGTTGAGAATATGGATGAAGGCTTCATGCTCGCCGTGCAGGTCGCTCATAAAATGCTCTGTGCCCTTGGGCAAACGGAGCAGCGCCTCCAAGCGGATGATTTCGCTGTACGCGGACAAGGCTGTAGGATATTTTTCCGCCAGCAGGGTCAGGTGGCGCAGACGTTCGGGGGTGTATTCACGCATAGGATACTCCTTCTTTGTTGTGAGCAGCATTGCTGGTTCTGCATACTATTTCCAGACAAGAATGTGCTGAAATGCGAAGCGAATTTCTCATTCTGGCTAACGTGAATAAAACGCAGTGCTGCGCTCGCACGCCAGAAGAGAAACAGCGCGGGCGAATCCGGAAACAGTATCAATCTCTTAACAGATTGATTGCGCAGAGGTTGCCGCCCGTGACAGGCAGCTTTTTCAGCACAATGATGGGAGGATGGACATCTGACAAAATAGTAGCACAACTCGGTCGGATTTGCAAGTCAGCCGCCACGAAATCATCGGAATCGAATAAGTCCCCAGAGCAAAGGGGAAATTTTGCTCTGGGGATGACCATCGTCCGCATTCCATTGAAGCATCGTTCAGGATTTACCAAACCAGCGTAAACACATCTGCCAGAACGCATCAGTCTCCGCAGAGGCAAGATTCTCTGCGCAGCACGCAATCAAGCTGCTTTCCGCTTGCTTCCCTGCTGCACCAGCACTGCCAGCATCACCAGCGCAATCGGCAAAATTGACGCGACGGACGCGGCAAACACAATCTGTGGGTTTCCCGCTGACAAGTCTTTCAGCAAGGCGGACAGCGGCTGCCGCAGCGAATCCGACACCAGCATCAGCGGCTGCTCCACCTGATTCCACCCCTCCGTGAACGTCAGCGCGAACAGCGCCAGCATCCCCGGCAGGGAGTACGGCGCAAGGCAGTACCACAGCAGCTTGACACTCGACCCGCCCTCCAAGCGCAGGTACTCCGTCAACTCGTCCGGCCAGCGCAGTAGCCATTGCCGCATAAAGAACGTTCCGAACGGCGCGAACGCAATCGGCGCATACAGCAGCATCGGGTGATTGAGCAGCTTGTTCGCATAGGCGACGCGGTAGATGGGCAGCAGCGTCATCTGCGGGGGCATGAGCATCATCAGCGTATACAAGCCCGCAATCGCCACGCACCACCGCGCCGGATACTTCGCCAGCACATAGCCGCCTAAGAATGCGACCATGACCTGCACGGCGCACGCCCCCACCGTCCAAATCAGGCTGTTCCAGAACGCCTGCCAATAGGTGGACTGGTTGAATAGCATCTGCCACTGTTCCGCGGAAAACGGGACGGGCAGCAGGCGCAGCGGCTCCGAGCCGGTCGAAATCATCAGCGCATCGAAGGGCGGAACGAACGCCTGCACGCACAGCAGGACAAGGGGCAGCAGCACCACCGCCGCCAGCAGAACGGCGCAAATCCGGCGCACATGCTTCATCAGGCATCCTCCTTTCGCTGAAGGAACAGCCAAATGCACAGGAACAGCCCCGTCATCACCAGCGCAAAGAGCGACGAACCCGCTGACAGCAAGCCGTAATCCAGCTTTGTGAAGTGGTTGTTGACATAGTTCTGGATGAAGTAGAGTGGTTTGGGCGGATACATGCCGTAGAGCAGATACGACTCGCGGAAGATGCGCATCCCGTTCATCGCCAGATAGATGATGGCGAACAGCGTCACGGTGCACAGCATCGGCAAGGCAATGCGGATGGCGATGGTGCGGTGCGACGCTCCGTCCACGCTCGCGGCATCGAAAACAGACGGTTCAATCCCCTGTAAGCCGATGAGGAACAGCAGATTGACCGCGCCGATGTTCTTCCACAGGTACAACGTGAGCAGGGTGATGTATTTCCAGTCCGCGTCGCGGGGTTTCAGCGTGCGCATCAGCCACGAGCTGCCGCCCATCATCACCTTCCAGAGGGGGACAATCGCCGCCGTCGGCAGGAAAATCGGGATGAGCAGCACGAGCGTCAGCCACGAAATCCGCCGACGTGAATGCCAGAAAATCATGTTCGCCAACAGAAAGCCGATGACGAGGGATAGCGCCACCGCCACGGCAAAGAACCGCAGGGTATTGCCGAAGCCCAAGCGGAAGTAGCTGCTCTGCATGACGGCGGCGTAATTTTCCAGCCCCGCAAAGTGCGCGTTTGCGCTGTTCTCCATGACCGACGCCGCCAGCGACATGCCAAACGGCACGAGATACCACAGCGCAAACCCAAGGAACCCCGGCAGGAGGAACCATGCGTCCCGCCGGGGGTAGATAAAGTGCTTTGTGTGTTTCGAGGAATGCATTCGCGTCCTCACTCCTCCAATGCCATCTCCACGAGGTACGTCACGGAGTCCTGAAGTTCCGCGTCGCTGATGTGACCGAGATACCACTCCTGCAGGTAGCTCCAGACGGCATTGTAGAAATCCCGCTGCGCATGGAAGCGGGTGACGGCAAGGTGCGAACGGTACTCCTGCGCTTCGTAATACATATGCTCCGCGTACATCGACGTAAACGGAATATACTCAAACGACCGCCCTGCCTCCACTGTGTAGACCTGTGTGCCGTTTTCATCCATGAAAACCGGGTAATATGCGTATTTGTCAAGAATCAACTGACTGGGGCATTCGCGTCCGATAAACGCAGTTTCCCCCATGACGACGCCCATGTCCAGTGCTTCTTCGGAGTACATTGCTTCGATGAATTTCGCCGCCAGTTCTTTGTGGGGTGCGTTCTTCATAATACCGCAAGCGGTCATGTAGCCCAGATAACGCACATCGTTCTTGTCGAACACCGGCACGGGCAGCAGCATCCAGCTGTCCAGCGACGGCAGAATTTCATTCACGATTTCTTCTTCCGTAGGCCCACCTGAAAATGTCAAATTCGGGTCATGCATCAGCGCCAGCGTGTCTAAGTAACCTTCGCGCGCCATGAAACTCTGCATCATGCCAATGGGATTATCTGCACTTGTTATCACCATCAGTACATCATTTGTCCGATTTTCACGCAAAATTCCCGATTCATCGAGTTTCCTCGGCATCAGCGCATCCGATTTCAGCACCTGGCGGAATGTAGGAAAGTAGTCTGTGAAGAACCGATTAATTTCGTTTGGATACAATGCAAGATAATTCAAGAACATGTCCACCTGCACATTTTGCAGAGCTGGATAATCAAGCAAAGAAGCACCTGTCATCATGTACAAGTTCTTTTCCCTGTTTTTGCCAAATAAAATTGGAAACCGCTTGCTAAACTCAAGATACTCCTCCCACGTCCAAGCGCCGTCTTTGGCAGGATATTCAATATTGTTTTGCTCACTTAATTCGTAGTGAATAAACCACGCTTCCTGACCAATACTAATTGGCAATGCGAACAGCTTTTCGTTGTACATCAGTAGTTCGGACATATCCAATAATTCCGCCGGGTACGCTTCCAGCCCAATCTGGTCAAGCGTCAGCAGATAGTCCTTTTCCGCCATGTCTATCAGCCCGGCATATTCTGTGATAATCATATCAAAATCTGTCTGATTGGTCATTAGAAGGCTGTTGAGTTGATTTGAACTGTACAAACGGTATTCAATGGTCACACCCGGATTCGCCTTGAAGAAGGCTTCTTCAAGGGGCAGATTCAGCGCGCTTTCTTCGGAAGTAATTGCAATCACTAAGCGCTGTTCAGGTTCTTCCGCCATGGCGTGAAATGATGGAATCAGCATTGTCAAGCATAGCAAGAGTGTCAGCAGTCGGCGCATGCGGAAACCTCCTTTGGTGTCGCAAATTGTCAAGTAAACGAAACAGAGGATTGGGCGGCAGAGGTGTTACCTTCATGTCGGTCGTAAAGAAAACGCTGCCTTCGTTATGCCGCCCAATCCTCCCCTCGTAAGAGGCATAGATTTGATGGTGCTAATGGCATTTTATTGACCACAAGTGTCATTTCACTTGTAGTATAGCGTAACGCTTGATATATGTCAAGTGCTTCAGCTTGTAAACTTACGAAAATCATCCAGCGTTTCCGAAAATGGTTTTCGTTTTGGCCGCGACACGCAAAAACGCCTGCCCCCTCACGCATCGTCAGGAAGCAGGCATTTGCAATTGCTCGCTTATACTATTTCCAGATAAGAATGCGCCAAGATGCGCCGCGAACTTTGCATTTTGGCTAACACGAATGAAACACCTCGTAGCAGCGCAATTTTTCTGCCGTTCGCGTCGCTCTGCCGCGCTTTGTCCCCAAATCCTTCCGCGGAGGATCAAAAAGACTGCCCGCTCCGCGCAGACAGTCTTTCTTCTATTCGCCATCAGTTCCCTATCAGTAATGGCACTCCGCCATCTGAATCCTCACATACATCAGCACATTCGCCAGAAACTCGCAGCTCGTCGGGCGCGGCTCGTGCGGCGCGGGACTCCGCCCCATCAGCGCGCAGTACACAGGAATGTTCTGCTCCTGCCACGTCTGGTTGACCGCCGTGCGAATCGCCTGATCCACCCCGATGGGCGTGGTGTTGCACTGCTTCGCGACTACCGGGTACACCTCGCCCGTCACCAGCCGCGTCTCAAACGGGCGATTCACCAGCAGCAGCAGCGTTTCCACCAGATAGTTGAACCCCGACAGCCGCGCTGGGACACCCAGACACCGCAGCAGGCTGGCGATATACCACCGCATCGGCGTACCCGGTCTCGGCACAGGCAGCGGCGGCAGTTGATTTTCGGGCGGGCGAGGGGCAAGCTGAGCGTTGGTGGACATCTGGACGAGCGGAATCGCCTGCTGTAGGGGAAAGCCCTGTAAATCAGAAGCCACGATGTAGTACGTCGGCGCGACGTTCACAGGCACGCTTGCCTCACTGCGGCTCTTCACGATTCGGTAGGGTTTGGTATCAAAAGCAGGGTATTTCGCATCATCCACAGGAAAAACCTCCTTAGCAAAGCGTCAGTGTCAGAAAATGGTTATTATAATCAATACACGATACCCTTCACGCATACCATGATTGAAAAACGGCCTTCCAGCGCTGCATCCTGACGCCTAAACTGCACCACTGGAAGTTCTCGTATGCCTATTTTAGCACATTTTGCAGGAAAAGAAAAGTAGCATGTGTTATTTTTCGACATATTTCGCGCAAAAATACAGAGAAAACACAAAAGAAGTTGGAATTTACAAAAACACTACATAGGCAATCGTGTATTGCAAGGGGATATTACATGCCGGGTGAATTACAGGTGGAATCAGCGCATCAAAAAGCAGACTTTTTCTTCGGGTTTCCGCACTTCTGTCGCCCGCCCATCGGAATTTCCATTCCTTCCGCCGTGGGGTGCAGACGTATTATAGCGCAAAGACACGAACGGCAGGGAGAAACGATTGGCCGCTGCACACGCAAGTTTTTTCCCTTGCCCGTTCTCGCATAGCAAAGCCATGTGAGCTGTTGCCAATCTGTATTTGTGCTCCCCTTTATGTGCCATGAAGAATCCTTCTTCGTTTGCCATTGAAAACGAAGCGGGTGGAAATTTTCCAAAGCAAAGCGGCTCTGCCGACTTTCTTCTTTCCGAAAATCAGCAGAGCCACTGTGCTGTGCAATTGATGCATTTTTCCTTTATTCCGCCAGCTGCACAATCGCGCCAAGCAACCCCGGCCCGGTGTGAATCGCCAGTGCGGGACTGACCGGGCTGATGAAGCTCGATACCACGTCGAGCCGCTCCATCAGGCGGTCGCGGAGTTTCACGGCATCGTCATACGCCGCACCATGCACCACTGCCAGACGCACCTTGTGACCCTGATAGTGGCGGATGATCTCGTCCACCATCGCCGTCAGCGCGTTGGAGAAGCCGCGCGCCTTGCACAGCGTGTTGTAAACACCTTCGTCGTTCACATAGATAACCGGCTTGATTTGCAGCAGCGAGCCGATTGCGCCCTCAACGCGCCCGATGCGCCCGCCCTTGCGCAGAAATTCGAGCGTGCGGATGACGAACGCACCCAGCTGATGTTCGCGGCGTTTCTCCAGCAGCGCGATGGTATCCTCCACCGACATGCCGTTTTGCAGCGATTCCGCCGCTTCCAGCACCAGCAGCCCCAGCCCGCAGGAGAGCGTTTTGGAATCGAAAACATGAATTTTCATGTCCTCAAAGTCCTCCGCAAGCAGGGAGACCATGTTGAACGTTCCGGACAGGCTGCCGCTGATGGACAGGTGCAGGATGCTCGTTGCGCCCTCGTCGTGCAGGGTGCGGTAGAGGTTGCTGACATCCTCCGGCAGCGGCAGGGATGTTTTCGGCACTTCCCGCTGAAGTAAATCATAAAGCTGCTCCTGCGTGATTTCGAGTCGGTCGCGGAACTCTCCCTGACTGGTAGCTACACGCAGCGCAACTGTGCGAATATCATATTGACTGAGCTGTTCATCCGACAGATCGCAGGACGTATCCGTCACCAATGCAACCCGTTCGTTTCCAATCTGGAACACGGAATATCAGCCTCCTTCCGTCTGCCGTTATTATACCACAGCTTTGCGCTTTCATCAAGCGAAGCAATCTTGTTTTTCAATTCGGTAACACTTTATCGTTGCAGGGAGAATCGCCACTTTTGAGGCTTCAAGCAAAATGGCTTACGCTTCCTCAATCGTGCAGCCGCCGATGAACTCACGCAGCAGGCTCAGCGGGGGGATTTCCGCCAGCACGCCCTCGTCAATATCCGGGAAATAGTTCAGCGTCTTAATCAGCCGGCGCGCAGCCAGATAGTTCTCATTCTCCGGCGGAATCGCCTTCAAGAGGTCGTAGGCATAGTGGCGCAGGACAGGCAGCTCGTAGTGCAGGGCGGTGTTGAACATGCGGTCGGCGTTCTCCTGATAGGGGAAAATCCACGTTTCTTCGCCGTGGCGGACACTGGGCCACATCGAAAGCGTGTTGTTCGGCGGCGTCGCGCGGAACTGCATGTCGCGCACGATGCGGCGCAGCAGGCGGACATCCGTCGTGCGGATGCGGTTGTGGTCGTCAAGGTTCAAGCATGTCAGGGCGCTGACGAACACGCGGTAGATGGCATCCGTGTGCAGCCCCTCGGACAGCGCCGGATTCAGCCCGTGGATGCCCTCGATAACCATCACTTGCCCTTCCCGCAGGCGAACTGGCGTGCCGCCCGGATTGCGCTTGCCGAGCTTGAAGGAGAACGTTGGCAGCAGGACTTCGCGCCCATCCAGCAATTCCGCCAAATGCTGGCGGAAGAGCGGCACATCCAGCGTGCTGATGGCTTCGAGGTCGAGCGTGCCGTCCTCTTGCAGCGGGATGCTGTCGCGGTCAAGATAGTAGTTATCCAGCGAAATCACCAGCGGCTGAAGTCCGATAACGTTCAGGTGGAGTGCCAATCGCTGGGCGAACGTTGTCTTGCCGGACGAAGACGGCCCGGCAACCAGCACGATTTTCTTGTGCTGGATGGCAATATCCGCCGCAATGTCGGCAATCGCCTTGTCGTGCAGCGCTTCATTCAGGCGGATGAAGTGGCGGAAGCGGTGTCCCTCCATCATCTCCGCGACGTCGGCGGCGTTGTTGACGCCCAGCAGCGCGCACCACCTCGTCGATTGGTCAAACACCGCCAGATGCCCCGCGCGATGCACATACGGCGCGGCTTTCTCCGGGTGATTGGCTGCCGGCAGACGCAGAACGATGCCGCGGTCGGGCAGCCAGGTGAGTTCAAAGACCTGCGTCATGCCCGTGCGCGTCGCCATTGCGCCATAGAAGTACTCCCACATACCGTCCAGCCCGTACATATGGAAGAACGGCGTTGTGCGGCGGGAGAGCAGCGTGACTTTATCCGCCTGCCCCTGCGCGTCGAAGTAGGCAATGGCGTCGTCGAGCGTCCATTCTTTCTTCTCAAATGGCAGATTCTGCGCCGCGAGAGCGTGCATCTGCCGGGCGATGGCGCGCGTCTCCTCCTCCGTGATGGCGTGACCGGGCATTCGCAGCAGGACGCCACCGCTGACGCTATACTCAATGCGGACGCGCTGACCGGGCAGGACGCGGTTCGTCGCTGCAAGCAGGAGGAAGCGCACCGAGCGCTCATAGATGCGCCGACCTTCCTCCGTGTGCATGGTGAGCAGGTGGAGCAGCCCCGGCTGGGTGACGGGTGCGTTCATTTCCAGCACACGTCCGCCCTGCTGGACTGCCAGCACGCCTTCGCGGCTGATGCCGAGCTTTATCAGGCACTGTTCAACGGTCATGCCCTGTTCGAGTTCCATCTTCTTATCTTCACAAGCAATCAACATTCTTTGATTCACCTCGTTTCGCCAGAGGCGCTGCCTCTGGACTCCGCCAAAGGGTCTTCGACCCTCTGGACTCCCTTTCGCGCGATTCAGTTGTGTACGTCTGCATACAGTGTCCGCGTGTTTATCAAAATGCCCAAGAAACGAGGAAGTACCCCCTATGCGTTGTGTTATTCAGCGAGTTGCCCAAGCCTCCGTCAGCGTCGCCGGCGAGCAAATCGGCGCCATCCAGCAGGGATTCATGGTGCTTATCGGCGTCAGCACTGACGATACCGACCACGACGTCCACTATATGGCGGAAAAAGTGCCGAATCTCCGCATTTTTGAGGATGAAGCGGGTAAAATGAACCGCTCCCTCAAGGATGTTGACGGCGCGATTCTTGCCGTCAGCCAGTTCACACTCTATGGCGATGCCCGCGGCGGCCGCCGCCCCAGCTTTATCGCGGCGGCGCGCCCGGAAGAAGCCAATGAACGCTATGAACAGCTTGTTGCGGCGTGGCGCGCGCAGGGCATTCACGTCGAAACCGGACGTTTCCGCGCGGATATGCAGGTGTCGCTCGTCAACGACGGCCCTGTGACGATTTTGATGGATTCCACCAAGGCATTCTGACGCAGGAGGATAGAGCCATGCTGCAAATGAAGGAAGTCACCGTCGGCGCGATTGGAACGTGCTGCTATATCCTCTGGGACGATGCGCGCACTGACTGCGTGGTGATTGACCCCGGCGACGAGCCGAAGCGCATCCGCAAAGCGGCGGACGGGCGCACGATTGCCGCGATTCTGCTCACGCACGGGCATTTTGACCATATCGGCGCGGTTCGGGCGCTGATGACCCCGGAAACGGAACTGGTGATTCATGTACAGGATGCGCCGATGCTTTCCAATCCGCAGGAGAACGCCAGCTTCCTGATGGACGCTCCCGTGACCGCGCCGGAAGCGACAAGGCTCGTCCACGAAGGCGATACGGTGACGGCGGCGGGGCTGACTTTCACCGTGCTGCATACGCCGGGTCATACGGCGGGCAGCGTGTGCTATCAAATCGGCGAGAAGCTGTTCACGGGCGATACGCTCTTCCGCTTCGGCTGCGGGCGCACCGATTTGCCCACGGGGAGCAGCGAGCAGATGCAAGCCTCGCTGGCACGGGTGGTGCCGATGGCGCGCAATCTGGAAATTTACCCCGGACATGGAGACTAAAATGAGCAACGAAATTCAGCAGGGCCTGCAGGACGACTTGACGACCATCGAGCCGGATTTGATGAACATGACGCGCCTGTTCTCTCTGCCGGACAGCGTGTGGGATGCGCCGGAATATCATTTCGCGGCGGCTATCGAGGGCGGGCAGTACGTCATCCGCTTCTATGGGAAAACGCAGGCGGCGCAGGGCGTGACAGACATTCCGTCGGATGCGGATGCGCGGATTCAGGCGCTGCACCGCCGCCGGGCGCTCCGCCGTCTCTGCCGTCAGACGATCTACGACCTGCTGCGCAAGGAAACAGGCATTCATCCGCCGTGGGGGAGCATGACGGGTATTCGTCCGACGCACCTGATGTACGAGGCGCTGAACGAAGGCATGTCGATGGCGGATGCGCAGAAACATTTGGTGCACCAGTTTGATGTTGCGCCGGAGAAGGCGGCGCTGCTGGCGGAACTCGTATCCGTGCAGCAGCAGCTTCCGCCGCCGGGCGACGACTGGATGGATGTGTACATCGGCATTCCGTTCTGCACAACGCGCTGCACCTACTGCTCCTTTTCCAGCGGCGAACTGGGCGATGGGCATTTGGTTGCGCCCTACCTGACAGCGCTGTTCCGGGAGATGGATGCCTGTGCGCAGCTCCTGCGCGACGCGGGGAAGAAACTGCGCGCGGTTTACGTCGGGGGCGGCACGCCGACATCGCTGAATGAGGAGCAGCTGCCGCGTCTGCTGGAGAAGATGATGCAGTGCTTCCCCTTCGCAATGGAGTACACGGTGGAAGCGGGTCGTCCCGACACGCTGACGCTGCCGAAGCTCGAAGCCATCCGGCGCGCGGGCGTACAGCGCATCAGCATCAATCCGCAGACGATGAATGACAAGACCTTGCGCGTCATCGGCCGTGCGCACACCGCTCAGCAGGTGGAGGAGGCGTATGCGATGGCGCGGACGGCGAACATCCACCACATCAACATGGACGTGATTGCCGGGCTGCCGGGCGAAAACATCGACGATTTTGCCCGTACAATGGACGCGGCGCTCCGCTTGAAGCCGGAAAGCCTGACCGTGCATACCCTCGCCATCAAGCGCTCCAGCCGCCTGCATCTGGAAAACGCGCCCCTGCCGGACGGCGAAACCGCCTCCCGCATGGTGCAGCTGGGGCTTGACACCGCGCATCAATTGGGTATGAAGCCCTACTATCTCTACCGCCAGAAGTACATGGCGGGCAATCAGGAGAACGTCGGCTACGCGCTGCCGGGTCACGCCTGTCAATACAATGTGGATATTATGGAAGAAACGACGCACATCCTCGCCCTCGGTGCGGGCGGCATTTCCAAACGCGTCTACCCGGAGGAAGGGCACATCGGCCGTGCGCCGAACGTATCCAACATCGAGCAGTATATTGCCCGCGTGGAGGAAATGATTGGGCGCAAAAAAGCACTTTTCCTGCCGGAAATGCCACTTTGACGGCAAAAAACACGTTTCAGCGGCGGCAAATTCCCCTTTTGGCTTGCAATTTGGCGCATTTGCTGATACAATAGGCGTGATAGGCGCTTTTGCCCTATCTTCCACAAAGTCCGCAAGGGCGCGGACAATTGGTTCTGAAAGGAGTGCTATGAACATGGCACAGAATCCTACTTTTGTTATTACGATGGCGGATGGCCGCGAAATGAAGGGCGAACTCTACCCTGAAACTGCGCCGCAGTCCGTCGGCAATTTTATTGCGCTGGCGAACAGCGGCTTCTATGACGGGCTGATTTTTCACCGTGTCATTCCGGGCTTCATGATTCAGGGCGGCGACCCCAAAGGCACGGGCATCGGCGGCCCCGGCTACCACATCAAGGGTGAATTTGCCATGAACGGCGTGAACAACCCGCTCAAGCACACCTACGGCGTTCTGTCGATGGCGCGCAGCATGATGCCTGATTCCGCCGGCAGCCAGTTCTTCATCATGACATCGGACAGCCCGCACCTCGACGGCCAGTACGCGGCGTTCGGCAAGGTGCTGGAAGGCATGGACGTGGCGAATGCAATCGTCAGCGTCAAGCGCGACATGCGCGATAAGCCCCTTGAGCCGCAGGTAATGAAGTCCATCCGCGTGGAGACCTTCGGGCAGACCTATCCTTTCGAGCAGATGTAATACGATTTCCCAATTTGCCTGCGCATCTTGGCGCATTCTCATTTGGGAATCGTATAATGATGCAGGCGCAGACGCGGCGGAGACAGCCGGACTGCGCCTGTATTTCGTAGGAGCGAAAACATGGAGAAGCAGAAAACGACGGTTCGGGTGGCGGGGAAGGACTACGCCCTTGTTTCGACGGATTCGCCGGAGCATCTGAACCGGGTGGCGGCGTATGTTGACCGGCAGATGACGGAGACGATGCGTTCCGGGCGGATTCCGGGGAACACGGCGGCGGTGCTGACGGCGCTGAATCTGGCGGATGACCTGATGCGCGCGCAGGACGAGGTGAACCGCTTGCGGCGGGAGCTGGCGCTTTTGCGGGAAAAGCGGTAAAAGCGTTTCTTTTTGGTGTTTGGATTGCAGGGGTTGGAACTCCTTACTCGTTTTATGTTGATGCAGGGGATTTCGCCTCTGCGGAGGCGACAAGGGGGCTTTGCGATCGCCCTTTGGAAACCTTCGCTTGCACTCCCATGTTAGTGGCCTGTACCGTTGCTTGTGGATATGGGGGACAGTGTGGGTAAGCTGTGGATAAACACGCGGGCATAGCATGAAGAAGTGACCAACTCAATCGCGAGATGGGTGTCGAGAGGGTCGAAGACCCTTCGCGGGTGCAGGGCAGAGCCCTGCTGGGGTCAAGGGGCAACGCCCCTTGCGTCTCCTTACAGAAGGGAGTAAGTCGGATGGAGAATCTTGCACCGGCGGGAAATTGGGATGCGCTCAGGAGTGCGGTGGCGGCGGGCGCGGACGCGGTGTATCTGGGGTATGCCGCGTATTCGGCGCGGGCAGGCGCGGGCAATTTCGATGTGCAGCAGCTGCGGGACGCCGTGCGGTTCGCCCATCTGCATCATGTGCGTGTCCATGTGACCGTCAATACGCTGATTAAGGACGGCGAGCTGGCGGGGGTCGTGGATGTGCTGCGGCTGCTGAGTGAAATCCGCGTGGATGCGGTGCTGGTGCAGGATTTGGGCGTGCTGCGGATGGCGCGGCGCTGCTTCCCGGATTTGCCCATCCACGCCAGCACGCAGATGGCGATTCACAACGCGACTGGCGTCCGCTTCTGCCGCAATCAGGGCATGACACGCGCGGTGCTTGCCCGCGAATGCAGCGCCGCCGAAATCGCCCTCGCCGCGAAAGAGGGCATCGAAATCGAAGTGTTCGGGCATGGCGCGCAGTGCGTCGCCGTCAGCGGGGAGTGCCTGTTTTCCTCCGTCGTCGGCGGACGAAGCGGCAACCGCGGGCGCTGCGCTCAGCCTTGCCGCCTGCTGTATACCTACCGCGGCAAGACCGCGGCGTGGCTCTCTCCTCGCGACGTTTGTATGCGCGATGACCTGCCGGAACTGAATAAGGCGGGCGTTGCGTCCATCAAGCTGGAGGGGCGGCTCAAACGCCCGGAATACGTCGCGACGATTGCCAATAGCTACCGCAATGCCATCGACGCGATGGACAATGGGCATTTCCGCAAGGCGGACGAAGCCGAAATGACCGGACTGCGGCAGATTTTCTCCCGCGGCGGCTTTATGCGCGGGTATGCCATGGGCGCGGAGGATGCGGGCGTGATTGACCCGGCGCGCGTCAGCCACGGCGGCGTGAAAATCGGCAGGGTGGAGTTTGCCGCGGGCAATATGGCGCGCGTCCGATTGGAACGCAATCTCGATGACGGCGACGGCTTGCAGATCCGTACCGCGCAGGGGGATGCCGAACTGATTTATGCCGGGCATGACACCGAAGCGGGGCAAATCGCCGTCGTGCGCCTGCGATCCGACATCCGCACCAAGGCGGGTGATGAGGTCTACCGCCTGACCAGCGAAAAGCAGCTCCAATGGGCGCGAAGCCTTGCCATTCCCGCGATTCCGGCGGATATGGCGCTGATTGCATATCCCGGAAAGCCGCTTGCGCTCACCATGACCGACGGCGAAAGCAGTGTCACCGTCACGGGCGACACGGTTGCCCCCGCGCAGAGCCGCGCCATGAGTGAAGAGGACGCGCGGCGCAGTCTGGGAAAGCTCAGCGACACGCCGTTCTCCCTGCGGGCGCTGACGGTGCAGACCGCGGGCGCGTTTGTGCCTGTGTCGGCGCTGAATCAGCTGCGGCGCGAGGCTTGCCAGCAGCTGGCGGAAGCAAGAATTGCGGCATTCACGCGCAAAGCTGGGCGCGAAGAACCCGCGGATGACCTGATTTATCCCGACACGCCGGATGCGCCGAGCATGGCGATTGTCCGCACGCGGGAACAGGCGGACGCGATGCAGGGCGCGGCGGATTTGCTGGTCTGGTATCCTGAGGATTTCCGGGCGGATGTGCTGGAAAGCGGCTTGCGGGACATGCCGGACGGCATGTGGCTGCAATTGCCGACCGTGTGCGAGGAAAAAACGCTCGATTTGCTCTACGACTTCGTGCAGAGAAACGCGGGGAAGCTCGGCGGCATTGTGCTGGGCAGCGTTGGGCAGCTGGGACGTACATGGAACGTGCCGATGGGCGCGGGCAGCGGGATTCCGGTGATGAATCGCCGCGCGGTGCAGTTTCTGCTGGAGCAAGGGTGCCGTTTCGTAACGGCAAGCAGCGAACTGTCCGGCGCGGAATTGCGGACGCTGATGCAGAATCATCCACCCGTGGTCGTGCCGGCGTATGGGCGGGAGCAATTGATGCTGCTGCACCACTGCCCGGCGCGGACGTATCTGGGATTGACGAAGGGGCACGCGGCGTGCCGGATGTGCGACCAGCATTCACCGGATGCGCTGGCGGGGCAGACGCTCACCGACCGGCGCGGCACGGTCTATCCGCTGCTGCGGCAAAGGCTGCCGGAGGGGTGTCTGGTGCGGCTGATGAACGCGCTGCCGACGAACAACATCCGCCGGGTGCGTCAGGCGGGCTATGCGCCGATGATGGTGCTGACGACGGAAAACGCGCAGGAAGCGGCGGACGTGCGCGCCGTCATGGATGGCGAAATGCGGGAATTGGAAGGGACGAGCAATCACTGGAATCGTCCTGTTGAGTAATACTATTTATGAGGATTACGCAGATGATGAAGGAAAGAACCTTGCGGGTGCTGGAATTTACCAAAATCCGCGACCGTCTGGCGAGCAAGGCCATGACGGACATGGGGCGGGAGCGCTGCGAGGCGCTGGTTCCGTCCAGCAACATGACCGAAATCCAGCGGATGCAGGCGGAGACGGAAGAAGCGACGGTCATCCTGCAATATGTGGGCGCGTCGCCGCTTGTGCCGTTTTCGGACGTGCGCGCAAGCCTGACGCTGGCGGAAAAGGGCGCGACGCTCTCCCCAAAGGCGCTGCTGGAAGTGGCGGCGCTGATGCAGTCCGCCCGCGCGGCGCGGAAGGCGCTGGACACCGAGCGCGACAACACGCCGATTTTGAAGGAACTGGCGCAGCGCCTCTCGACGCTTCACAACATCGAGCAGGATATCACCAACGCGATTATCTCTGAGGACGAAATCGCCGACCGCGCGTCGAACGAACTGATGGACATCCGCCGTCATCTGCGCGGGGCGAACGAGCGCATTAAGGAAAAGCTGAATCAGATGATTCGCTCATCCGCGTTCCAGAAGTACCTGCAAGACCCGATTGTCACCATGCGCAACGACCGCTACTGCCTGCCCGTCAAGGCGGAGTACCGCGGCAGCGTGCCGGGGCTGGTGCATGACCAGTCGTCCACCGGCGCGACGCTGTTCATCGAGCCGATGGCGGCGGTGGAAATGGGCAACGAGCTGAAAACGTGGGCGGCAAAGGAAAAACAGGAGATTGAGCGGATTCTGGCGGCGCTGTCGGCGGAAATCGCGCCGTATGCCGACCAGCTGCGCGAAACGGTGGAAACGCTGGCGGAACTGGACTACATCTTCGCCAAGGGGATGCTGTCCCGCGAGATGAACGCCGTGTCGCCCAAACTCAACCGGAACGGGTATATCAACATCATCCGCGGGCGTCATCCGCTGATTGACCGGGAGAAGGTTGTGCCGTCAAATCTGTGGATGGGCAAGGACTTCACGTCGCTGATTATCACCGGCCCGAACACGGGCGGCAAGACGGTTACGCTGAAAACGGTTGGTCTGCTGACGCTGATGGCGCAGGCGGGCTTGCAAGTCCCGGCGGATTTGGGGACGGAGCTGGCGGTGTTTGAGCAGGTGTTCGCCGATATTGGCGACGAGCAGTCCATCGAGCAGAGCCTGTCCACCTTCTCCGGGCATATGACGACGATTGTATCCATCATGCACGAGGTGACGCCGGATGATCTGGTGCTGTTCGACGAACTGGGCGCGGGCACTGACCCGACTGAGGGCGCGGCGCTGGCGCAGGCGATTTTGCAGCGATTGCTGAACATCCGTGTGCGGACGCTGGCGACGACGCATTACAGCGAACTAAAGGCGTTCGCGCTGTCCACCAAGGGCGTGGAGAACGCTTCCGTCGAGTTCGATGTGGAGACGCTGCGCCCGACCTACCGCCTGTCTATTGGCGTGCCGGGCAAGTCCAACGCCTTTGAAATCAGCCGCCGTCTGGGTCTGCCGGAAAACCTCATTGACGACGCGAAGAAGCTGCTGTCCAGCGACTCCGTGCGCTTTGAGGACGTTATCGCCAATGCGGAATATCACCGGCAGGTGGCGGAACGCGAGCGCGAGATTGCGCGTCAGGCGAGCGCTGAGACGGTCAAGCTGCGCGACGAGGCCGAGAAGCTCCGCAAGCAGATGGAAGACCAGCGCGAGAACACCATCAAGAAAGCCAAGGCGGACGCCCGCCGCATCATGGAGCAAACGCGCCGCGAATCCGAGAGCATCATCGCGGATTTGAAGCGCATGAAGAAGGAGCAGCAGAACCCCGACGCGCAGGTGAACGCGATTCGCCGCCGCATCGAGAACAACGTGGACAATCTGTCCGAGGGCTTGCTGCAAAAGGTGGATACTGGGCTGCCGCCGAAGGAAGTCCGCAAGGGCGACACAGTGGAAATCCTCACCATCGGCAGTCAGGGTACGGTGCTTGCCCCCGCCAACGCCAAGGGCGAGGTGGAGGTGCAGGCGGGCATCCTGAAGCTGAAGGTGAACATCAGCCAGCTGCGTCTGGTGAAGCAGCCGGACAAGCCGAAACCCCAGCCGACGAGCGTACACCTGAAAACCGGCGCGATGGAACGCACGGTGCGGATGGAATGCGACGTGCGCGGCATGGCGCTCGATGAGGCGATTATGACGGTTGACCAGTATCTGGATCAGGCGATTCTGGCGGGGATGGGCGAAGTGAGCATCATCCACGGCAAAGGCACGGGCGTTCTGCGCAGCGGCATTCAGCAGCATTTGAAGCATCACATGCATGTGGCGAGCTGCCGCCTGGGCGTCTATGGGGAAGGGGAGAGCGGGGTCACGATTGTGACGCTGAAATAATCCTGCTAAGCGAGGATTTTTTCATCAGGCGCAGGGGTTTCGCCTCTGCAGGCGCGAAACCCCTGCTTAATACGCGGAAATTGCATGAAGAAGTCACCAACTCAATCGCGCGAATGGGAGTCCAGAGGGACGAAGTCCCTTTGGTAGGTTCAAGGGGCGAAGCCCCTTGCGGAGGTGTTTTATGAAAGAAAAGCCGTATATTCTCGTGGTCGATGATGACCCGAATATTGCGAAATTGGAGCAGCTGTATTTGGAGAAGGCGGGGTATGAGGTGAAGACGGTCGGGCGCGGGGATGACGCGATGACCGAGTTCCGCAAAATGCCGCCGGATTTGATGCTGCTGGACGTGATGATGCCCGGCATGGACGGCTGGCAGGTGCTCAAAGCCGTGCGGAAGTCCTCGAACATCCCGATTATTATGGTCACAGCGCGGGACGAGACGTTCGACAAGGTGCTGGGGCTGGAGCTGGGCGCGGACGACTACATCACCAAGCCGTTTGACAGCAAGGAGATGGCGGCGCGCGTCAAGGCAGTGCTTCGCCGGACGATGGGGCAGACCGAGGAAGAGGAAGAAACGGCGGATGACACGCTGTCCTTCCCCGGACTGACAGTCAGTTTGAGCCGCTACGAAGTGTTCTACGAGGGCAAGAAGCTGGAGATGCCGCCGAAGGAGCTGGAAGTGCTGTACTTCCTTGCCAGCCACGTCAACCAGCTGTTCACGCGCGGTCAATTGCTTGACCAAGTGTGGGGCTTTCAGGTGGAAGTCGAGAGCCGGACGGTGGATGTGCACGTCAAGCGCCTGCGGGATAAGCTCGTGGGCTGCGAAAAATACGGCTGGCGCATCCAGACCATCTGGGGGCGCGGGTACAAGTTTGAGGTTATAAAGTAGGACTATTTTCTGCATTCGTCTGAGCCATCTGCTCGCGTCTTTTCCCTTTTGGCGTTCGCTTATTCCACTTAGCGTAGCGCTGCTACGCTGCGTTTCATTCGCGTTAGCCAAAAGAAAAAAATTCGCTTCGCATCTTGGCTCATTCTCATTTGTAAATAGTAAGAGGCGGGAAACATCATGTTTGGTCGGATTATGGCGGTGGTTGTGGCGGTGATTGTGCTGCTGACAAGCGTGCTGTCGGGGCTGGGGCTGTATACGCTCACCAGCCGGCAGACGGCAATTCGGCAGGAGAACCTGCGGGCGGAGGCGCGCGAGATTGCGTATCTGGCGAGCCTGTATTCCGGCGGCAGCAGCACCTACACGCTCGGCACGTCGCTGTTTTCGGGCAGCGCGCAGAATACCGTGGCGCTCAAGCACCTCCGCTGGAAGGCGGCGCAGGTGTACGACGAGTACGGCGCGTATATCGCGATTGTCGACCGCTCCGGGCAGGTGATGGACAACATGGCCGTCACCTACGAGAAGAATCCCGATTTCGCCAAGACGCTCAACGGCAAGGATATCTACGAAGCGCTGCTGACCATCATCGGCGGCGACGAAATCAGCATCCGCCGTCAGGTTGATGGCGACTGGTACTTCACCGTCGGCGTTCCGTTCGTGTCGGGCGGGCTGGTGCGCGGCGCGGTGTTCATCCAGACCCCCGCGCAGGAAATTGAAGTGCGCGCGGGGACGCTGCTGCTGCCGGTGCTGGGGCTTGTACTGGGGTTCTGCATTCTGGCGGGCGGGGCGCTGCTGCTGTATCTGCGGCGGATACTCCATCCGGTCAGCGTGCTGTCCGGCGCGGCGAAGGCGATGTCCGATGGGAATTTCTCCGTCCGCGCGCCGGAAGGCAAGGCAACTTGCCCCGAAATCGCGGAACTGAGCGCGTCGTTCAACACGATGGCGGAAAAGCTGTCGCAATTGGAGGAGAGCCGCCGCGAGTTTGTTGCAAACGTCTCCCACGAGCTGCGAAGCCCGATTACGGCGATTTCCGGCTACGTCGAGGGAATGCGCGACGGCACGATCGGGCAGGAGGACTATCCGCAGTACCTGACGATTGTCTCCGACGAGACAACGCGATTGAAGAACCTCATCGGCGACCTGCTCAAGCTCTCCCGCTTGGAGAAGGATGACGCGGCGCTGAACAAGACGAATTTCGACATCTGCGAGCTGCTTTCGCGCGTGCTGCTGCACCGCACAGGCGACTTGGAGGCGAAGAAGATGGACGTGGAATGCGACTTCGCCCCCGAACCCTGCATGGTCAACGCGGACGAAAGCCGCATCGAGCAGGTGGCGGTCAATCTGCTGGACAACGCCATTAAGTTCACGCCAGACGGCGGTGTGATTCGCATGAGCGTGCGCGTGAATCAGGGCATCTGCACCGTCATCGTGCAGGACAACGGCGTGGGCATTTCGCCGGAAGACCGCCCGCATGTCTTTGAGCGCTTCTACACGGCGGATAAGGCGCACACGTCCGGCAAAGGCACGGGGCTGGGACTGAGCATCTGCCAGCGCATCATGGAAATGCACGGGCAGAAGATTACGCTGATGGACACCGGCGACGAGGCGGGCGCGGCGTTCGCGTTCACGCTGGACTGTGCGAAGTAAGAAAAACACGAAACAAATTGCAAGAGCTTGGGAAAACGGATGAAAAAATGCGCACGAAATTCAATAAACCCTTATCATTGTTTGATATCGTGCAGGAAAATGCGCATTTTGCTTGCCAAGATGGACGGAATACGCTATAATGGCAGCAAGGAAACATAAGACGGCAGCGCGCGCTGTCAGCAAGGATGGGCAAAAGAATGCGGGAACTTGCACAGATCCGGCAGGAGTTGGATGAAATCGACCGGGAGATGGTAAAGCTGTTCGAGCGGCGGATGACGCTCTGCCGGGAAGTGGCGCGGACAAAGCTGGCGCAGGGGAAGCCTGTGCTGGATGCCAGCCGCGAAGCGCAGGTGCTGGAAAGCCGCGCGGCTATGCTGACGGATGCATCACTGGTGGAGGCAGTGCAGGCGCTGTACCGGGAGATGATGGCGCTCAGCCGCCAGGAGCAGGAAAAGCTGCTTCGGGAGGCAAACCATGCTTAATCGACACGTCTACATCATCGGGATGCCGGGCAGCGGCAAAAGCTCTTTGGGCCGCCGTGTCGCCAGCAACCTTGGTCTGCCCTTCATCGACACCGACCAGCGCATTGAGCAGTCTGTCGGCTGCTCCACCAGCGACATTTTCGCCCACTATGGCGAGCAGGCGTTCCGCAACGCGGAGACGAATATGCTCATTGAACTGTCGCGGGAGCAGGGAAGCATCGTATCCACCGGCGGCGGCTTGGTGCTGCGCGACGTGAACCGCGAAATCATGCGGAACACGGGCGTGATTGTGCTGTTGGATCGTCCGCTGGAGGAAATTATGGGCGACATCAAGCTCAACCGCCGCCCGCTGCTGGCGCAGAAGGGGCTGGGTGAAGTGGAACGGCTGTACCACGAGCGGATTGAACTCTACCGCAAGGCGGCGGACGCGACGCTGGACAACAGCCACGGTTATCAGGCAGGCATGTATGGGCTGCAGAAGCTCATCACAACCATGTTCAATATTTATGCATGATGCTATTCCCGGCTGAAGATGAGCCAAGATGAGCTGCAAACTTTCAATCTGAAATAGTTATAACGGATGCACGGGCATCCATGATGAAAGGTAAATGCATTGAAAACACTGATTGTGTTTTACTCCCGAACGGGCCGTACTGCGTGTACGGCGCGCAGACTGGCACACGAAATGGAGAATACGTCGCGCTTGGAAATCGTGCCGATGGCGTATCGAGGAACGGCGCGGGAATATCTGCATTACCTATACTGCACCCTGACACGAAAGGAAATGGAAATCGACCTGTATAATGTCGATTTTGCTAAATACGACCGCATCATTCTGATGATTCCTGTTATCTGCGGCATGATGAGCGCGCCGATGCGCTCGTTTATCCTGCAGGAAGAGGGAAATTTGAAGAACGTAGAGTATATCATCATACACAAGGGGCTGAAAGCGCGTCAGCCGGGGCTGGTTCGCTGGCTTGACCGCCATATCGGGCAAAAGCACCTTGCCTGTTCGAGCATTTGGCAGCAGGGGAAGCACGAACTCCACATCACCTATGTGGATGGCGAAAGCGTGCTGAAGCAGCGGAAATAACCCAAAACTTTGGGGGGAAAAAGCAGCGATGATGGACTACCAGTTTGACCTTGTCGGCAAAATCGGCTCGATGGCGCTGATTCGCAAAGAGGACAAGGATATTGACTACAACATCTTTTCCCGGCTGGGCGCGGAACTCAAGCCCGGCATGATTTGGGTCACGTCCGGCGCGACGGAAATCGGGCGGCTGGACTACCTGAAGCGCACCGGGTGCGAACTCTGCGGCAGCGACGACGAGATAAAGGCGGACTATGCCGCGCAGGGGCAGAGCATCCTGATGCAGAACTACCGGCAGTTTATCCATCAGGAATACGGCGTGCGGCAGCTGCTGGTGGAACACACGCACTTCAACGACCCGGAGAAGCGCGAACATATCCGGCGGCTGCTGATTCGCGCGGCGCAGCAAAAAACAATTCCGATTGTCAATTACAACGACCCCGTCAGCGACGAAGAGAACCGCAAGATGGAATTAGCCATCCGCCGCAGTCACGGCGACCAAGTGGTAGAGTGCGTGGATAACGACGAAACGGCGGCGGTGATTGCAAACCTCGTCCATGCGAAAAAGCTGGTGCTGATGACCTCTACCGAGGGCATCTACCGCGATCCCGCCGACCCCAAAACGCTGGTGGAGCAGGTGACGGCGAAAAGCATGGAAGAGCTGGAGGAGAAGGTGCGGCAGCTGCAGGAAAGCTGCGTCGGGGCGTCCCGCGCGGGGGCGAACGGCGCGAAAGCCAAGCTGGAATACGCGCTCAAGTCCGCCCGACAGGGAACGATGGTCATCATCGGTCATGCGCGCCATCGGCTGAGCGATTTGGTGGAGGGGCGCGTGGCGTGCACCCGCATCGGATTGGAGTAAAACACAATGACCTTGCAGGATACGGTTCGATATTTCACCGAGGAAACAAAGATTCTGCCCTGCCTGTCCGTGACGTGCGGAGGGGCGGGGCTTTGTGTTCAGGCGCGCGGCGGCGTTATCAACGAGCAGGGAACGCCGGTTTCGGACAGGACGCTGTTTGATTTGGCGAGCCTGACGAAATTGTTCACGGGGCTGCTGACCATGCGGCTCTGGGAAGAAGGCAAGCTGGATTTAACCCGCCCGGTGACGGACTACGCGCCGCAGTATCGCTATCTGTCGGACATGCCGGTGGAAAAGGTGCTGGGGTTTGAAATCGGCTTGACAACCCCGGAGCGCATCGACACGCAAAAAACGCCCGAAGCCGCGAAACAGCAGCTCTGGGCGGTGCAGCCGGGGGAAATCCGCGGGCGTGCGTATTCCGACATCCACGCCATGGTCATCCGGGACGTGATTGAAGGCGCGGCGCAAAGCGAATACGGCGCGGAACTGACCCGCTGCATCCTGCGTCCGCTGGAAATGGCGGAAACGTTTCTGCATGTGCCGGAGGAACGCAGAACGGACTGCATCTCCTGCCGGGGCGAACACCGCATTGAGCAGGGGAAACACATTCTGCGCACCGATGCGCAGCCGGGTATCCCGCATGACCCGAAGGCGGCGAAGCTGTATCCCGACATCATGGGACACGCCGGGCTGTTCTCCACGCAGGGCGACATGGTGAAGTTTGCGCAGGGCGTTCTCCGCGAACAGGTCATCAGCAAAATGACGATTCGCAACATGGCGCGCAACCGCACGGGCTTCCGCCGCGCGGACGGGACGTATCAGCAGTATCTCGGCGCGCTGTGCTACGTCAAGCACCCGGTACAGTATTTCAGCGAAATCCCCGCCTACGAGAGTGACGAAGCGATTGGTTTGGCAGGCTTCACCGGGCAGCACATGTCCATCGACATTGGCACAGGCGTGTTCACGCTGTTCCTTGGCAACCGCGTGATGAACCGCCTGACGGTGCTTGTGCCCGAAGCGGGAAAATCGCTGACGGATTACGGCCTGCAGGCGGACGGGCGCGGCAGCATCGTCTGGGACGACGGGACGCGGGTGGTCTCCTCCGTCAATTATGTGCATCAGAAGGATGCGCACTTTCATCAGGCGGTGGCGGACACTTTGGAACTTCCGGCGTGGCGCAGAGCGGGCACGGCATGGTCATAAGCCCCGTCAGCGCCTGCGCACCGGGGGCACTCATCGGCGCGGGCATCACGCCGGTGAAGTCGGTTGGGCTGACGGCGGTATCGGGGAAGAGCGACTCGTCGCCATCGATGGGAAAAAGCGGTGTGGGCTTCGATTGCAGAAAATCGCGTTTTTCGGACAAAACTGTTCACCTCCACGGAGACAGCGTGTGCGGAAAACGCGCTTTTTATGTGGCGAAATCGTGAACAATCCTTGAAATTTCAGGAAAACAGGCGCGGAACGCTTGCATTTTCGCGAGAATATGATATACTGATGATGGTCAAAGATAGTCAGAATTCGAGGCGAAATGATATGCGACTAAGTGACTCTATCGAGACTTTTATCAAGACGCTTCTGGCGGAAGATGAGCCGGAGGTGGAACTGAAGCGAAACGAACTGGCGGAATATTTCGGGTGCGCGCCGAGTCAAATCAATTATGTGCTGGCGACGCGCTTTTCCCCCGACCACGGATACCTGATTGAATCCCGGCGCGGCGGCGGCGGCTACATCCGCATCGTCCGCATTGTGCAGAGCGGCGCGCAGCAGCTGATGTACCTCATCAACGAGCGCATCGGCGACGCCATCGGGGAGGAGGAAGCGTCGCGCCTTGTGCAGCAGCTGACGGAGCAGAAGCTCGTCACGGCGCAGGAAGCCGCCCTGATGCGCGCCGCCATGAGCGCACAGGCGCTCGCCATCCCGATTCCCGACAGTATGAAGGACGCACAGCGCGCCCGCATCTTCAAGGCGATGCTGACCAGCATTGCGCGGCAGAATCGGACGATGCCATAGGGGAATCAAACCGGCTGCACAGCGCTATGCTGCATTGCGCAGCCGGACGAGTCCTGAGAACCCAGAAAGGAGCATTCCAACATGCTTTGCGAAGAATGCCATCAGAATGAAGCCGTCTACACCATCTCCGTGATGATGGGAGAAGCCATGACGCAGCGCCATTTGTGCGCCGACTGCATGGCGAAAATGAATATGAACATCGCCAGCGGCAACATGCAGAAGCTGCTCGGCGCGATTTTGAACGCCATTAACCGTGGCGAACAGCCCGAAGAAGGCGAAAAAGTGCCGGACGACCAGCCGGACATCACCTGCCCGCGCTGCCGTATGACGCTGAGCAAGTTCATCAAGACCGGGCGGCTCGGCTGCCCCGACTGCTATCAGGCGTTCGCGGCGCAGCTGCACCCGATGCTGCTGCAAATTCATGGGCGCGTACAGCACGCGGGGCGCAAGCCGCTGCAGTCCGAGACAGACCAGCGCAGCCGCTATGAGCAGGAAGAACTGACGCGGCAGCTGCAATTGGCGGTCAATGCAGAGGATTATGAGCATGCGGCGGAAATCCGCGACCGCCTGCGCGCGCTGCTGGGGAAGGAGGAAGCCTGATGCAATCGGATATTGTGCTGTCCTCCCGCGTTCGGCTGGCGCGAAATTATGCGGATTTGCCCTTTGACCTCGCCAGCGAACCGGAACAGGCGGAAACCTGCATCCTGCGCACGCTTAGCGCACTGCGTCAAGCGGGACTGGCGGAGCAGTACGACCTGCTCCGCCTGCGCGACATGAGCGACGTCAGCCGTCGCGCGATGGAGGAAAGTCACCTCGTCAGCCGCGACCTGCTGCGCAGCCCGGAAACTGCCGCCGTGCTGGTCAAGCGCGACAGCAGCGTCAGCATCATGATGAATGAGGATGACCATCTGCGCATTCAGGCGGTTCGCGCGGGGGATGATTTGCTCAGCGCGGCACAGGCGTGTTTCTGCGTGGATGACGCGCTTTCGCGGCAGAACGAGTTCGCGTTTGATCAGCAGCTTGGCTACCTGACCGCGTTCCCGACCAATGCCGGCACAGGGATGCGCGCGTCGCTCCTGCTGCACCTGCCGCTGCTGACCCGCAGCAAACAGATGGGCAACGTCGGGCAGATGGTGGCAAAAGTCGGCTTGAACATCCGCGGTGTGTACGGCGAGGGAGCCGAAGCGCTGGGCAACATCTACCAGATCAGCAATCAGGTGACGCTCGGCCGCACGGAGCAGGAGCTGATTACGACGGTAGAGGCCGTCGGGCAGCGGCTGACGATGATGGAGCAGAATCTGGAGGAAAAGGCGCTGACGACCGCGAAAATCGAAACGGAGGACGCGGTGCAGCGCGCATTCGGCATCCTGACCCATGCGCGGATTCTGCCGCGCGGCGAGTTCTACCAGATGTACAGCAATTTGCGCCTTGGTGCGACGATGGGGCTTTTGCCGCTGTCGGTGCAGAAGGTGGATGAGGTGCTGGACCAGGCGCAGGATGCGCACTTGTGCATCTATGCGGGCGAAACGCTGTCGGGGCAGGCGCTGGACGCCGCCAGAGCGGATCGGGTAAGGGAATTGCTGGGGGAGTAATTCCCTTACGATTCCTTTTCCACAAGTTGATTTATTGGAAGCTACTTGGTTTTGTTTGTTGCAGGGGGAATCACGCCTGCGGGCGTGACCAAAGGGCAATGAAAACAGACGAAGTCTGCGATCGCCCTTTGGAAACCTTCG
>ERZ857757.156-NODE-156-length-82655-cov-7.488015_pt1 | contig 82655 bp, 89 predicted proteins | sample MGYA00519764_ERZ857757 | MGnify/ENA primary metagenome ERZ857757 (study PRJEB31778, sample SAMEA3449359) | human gut metagenome | biome: human gut; feature: human-associated habitat; material: faeces | place: United Kingdom | collected 2010/2012 ...
CCGTCACCGGTACGTCCTACACCAACACCAGCTACATCGAAAACGGCAATACCTACTATTACAAGGTGCGCGCCCTGAAATCCGATGGCACGGCGGGCGCGTGGAGCAGCATCGTGTCCGTGACCTATAAGCAGACACTGTCCGCCCCCGCCGTCACCGGCGGCGGCCTGGGTGATTTTCAGCTTGGTCCCCGCCAAAATGCAGTTGGTGATGAGGGTGGACCCCGCCGTGGTTATCCTGGTGCCGTACTTTCTTTCCTGGTCAGGCATTTCCGCTTTCCTCCTGTTCGTATGGATAAATTTCAAGGGTTGCACGATACTCCAGAGGCCCGGCTCCGATGACGCCGCCGGTGCTCTCCAGCTCATTGGTCAGCAGGGGCCACAGGTCCATGTGCAGGGAGCGCTCCGTGTAGGCCCCCAGCCGGACGCCGCCGGTAGACTGCAAAAGGGCGGTCATCAAAATGTGGATGTTCTCCGGGCGGACCGTCAGCAGCATGTCAAGGATTTCCCCCGCCAGCCGGTCCGCCTCCGGCAGGACCGTGTAGTCAAGCTGGATGTCCAGGGTGTAGTCCTGGAGAGAAACAGAGTGTCCGTCCGGGCCGCACAGGCCCGCCAGCCAGTTTTTCAGCCAGCGCAGGGTGTAGGGCAATTCCAAATTCCACTTGGCCTTGATGCGGGCCTTGCGGGCCTCCAGGGTGTCCGTGTCCTTGGGAAAGAGCCGCAGCTCTTGCTCCCACACGGCCACGCCGTCCTCATCAGCGTCCTCAAGGAATTGGTTGGCCAGCACCCTGGTGATGGCGTCCCATGCAAGGGAGATTTCCGGCTCATTGGCCCCGTTGATGACTTGAAACTCCAGCACCTCCCGGAGCACCGGGGGCAGGTAGTTCAAAAGGTGTCTATCCATCGGTGACCTCCCCTCTGGCGGGGATGCTGTCCGGGCCCAGGGCCAGGTTGTTCTCCTGCCCGTTGATTTTGGTGCCGCCAATGTCCGTTATCATGTTGGAGCACTCGGAGAGGATGCGGCTTTCAATCTGGGAAATGCGGACGGTCAAAAAATCAGAGCTGGCCCAATCCTGGGACAGCTCCACAAAGTAGGCGTCAATGACGGCCTCCACATAGCTCTTGACGGCATCCCAATCCCACCCGGAGGCATAGGTGAGGTGGAGGGCAATGTCCACCTCCTCCGGCGTCACGCCGGTCACATGGACCACATGGCCGATGGGGGCCAGGCCCAGGCCCTCCCCGGCGTTCTGCTCCGGGTCAATGGCCGTCTGGATTTCCTCCAGCAGGGTGGGCGTGGGGGCCTTGTAGTCAGAGGCCATGATGACCAGCTTGACCGTGCCGCCCACCGTGAGCTTTTTCTCTTTGGCCGCCGTGTAGACTGCCGTGAGCCAGGTGGCCACGGAGCCGCTCACCGTGGAGATGGTACTGGTGTACCAGCTTTCCACGGCCTCATCCGGGATGAGGCTGGCCGGGGAAATGTCGCCATTCCAGACGGGGTGGATTTTGAGGTCCCCCACGCCGGGCATGGCCAGCACTTTCTCCCGATAGTCGGCTTGGTTGCCGCCAAAGGCTTGGGACTGGAAACTGTCCAGCACCCGCTGGCGGAAAGCCTCCGTTTCCTCCTCATCATCGCCGGGGATGAGCAGCTCCACCAGCTCCGCATGGGTGAGCCCCTGCACATACTCCACCGGGATGAGGGTGCCGCCGTAGTTGTTGGCCGCCGCTCCTGGGGTTTCACAGGTGACCTGGTGGCTGAGGCCGGTTTCCGTGTCCTCCTCCGGGTCCATGCGGGCGGTGACCACAAAGTTGAGGTCCTCGCAGGAGAAACGGGTCCCCACCGGGACCTCAATGTTAAACTCCGCCCGATAGACGGCGGGGCTGGCCGGGTAGGGGTCCATGTTGCGGTCATGGGCCCGCTTGATGAGGTACTCACGGGGGGCCGTGATGATGTAGGTGGCCTGGAGCACAAAGTCCGCCGCAATGTAGAGCTGGGCCAGCTCTGCCATGGACGGGGCCACGCCGTTCATCACCATGGAGCCCTCCCGCTTGTCCACCGGGGAGGCCACCCTGGACAGGGCGCTGGCCAGCAGCGCCTCATAGGTCCTGCTTTCAAACATTCAGATGTCAACCTCCTTTTGGGCGCTTACATCGCCATAAATGGTGTGGACGGTAAACCGGGCCGTGACCCAATTTCTGCCCATTTCAAATTCCCAGCCGTCCAGGGAGGTGATGCGGTCATCCTGGAGCAGGGCCTCCGTGATGCGCCGCTTTATCTCGCTCATGGCGTAGTCTTTGGGCTTGCCTATCAGATCGGACAGCTCGGAGCCGTAGTTGCGGGAATAAATAGGGAAAGCGTAGCGCTCCACATTCAGAATGAGGTAAACGGCCTGGAGGACGGCATCCCGCTCATCCGTCATGCCTCTCACCCGGTTGCGGTCAATGTCCAGCTTGTGGGTGTAGCTGGGCTGGGTTTCCACCGCAAAGGTGATGAGGTCCAGGTCATCCCCCGTGGTCGGTAAAGTTGCCATTAGGTCCTCGCCTCCCATCTGCCCAGGACAATGTACTGCTGCCCGCCGTCACACCGCAGAAGGATGACCTTTTCCCCCATCTGGAGGGCGTTGTGGACTTTCCACTTTTTCCGGCCCTGGTAGCGGTGCTTGTGGGGCGCAAAAGAGGCATCCCCGGCCCCGCCGCTGGTTTCCTCGGTTTCGTGAAACTCCGGCATGGTGGTCATCTCCACGGTGTAGTCCCTCACGGCGTCCGTGAGGATGAGCTGGGCCTCGGTCAATATTTTCTTTTGGTCAACGGTGATTTCAAGCGGAGAGGTGGAGGTCACATAGCCATAGCCCCCGCTCATGGGAGCGCCTGCCTGGACGGCCTCCACGGCGGCCCGCTTGACCAGCCGCACCAGTTCATTGATGTCAAGTGACAAATGTACCACCTCGCATTTTGAGCTCCATGAGGTGCTGCTCATTGTTGAAAGTGTGTTTGACCTGCTCCACCATGAGGTAGTTTGACACATTGATGTCACCCAGCCCCAGCATGACCACCAGCAGGGTCCCGGCCCTCACCCGGATGTCCCCCAGCACATCTTGGAGCTTGAGGGTCCGGGTTTTGGTGTTATAGAGGCTGAGGAGGGCATCCGCCATGGCCTTGGCATTGGTAGTGCTGTCCAGCTTTTCGTAGTATTGCAGGACGCCCCATTGGTTGATGTTGGAGCTGTCCTGGGCCACGAAAATCTCCCGCTTACCGGTGTCCTTGTTCTCATAGGAGAGCTTGATTTTGTCATAGGTCTGGGATGCGATGGAGCTTTTATAGTCAAAGTCCCCAGCCGTGTCCTCATCAATCAAAAGCCCCAATTTCATGCTGCCGATGTTCTTGAGGGTCAGCTTGCCCACATCGTCATAGAGCACATACATCTGGGAGGTGGCCTTGAGGGTTTCGTCCAAAGCCGTCTGGATGATGTCAAAGAGGGTCTGGTTGTCCTCCACCCGGCTCCCGATGGTGTAGCCGGTGTCCTCCAGGTCCCCCACATTGAGCTGGAAGTCCTCCGCAATCATGCGTATCACATCGGCGGCGGTCTTGTTGGTGTAGACATAGGTGTCCTTGTTTTTGAGGTAGTAGAGCTGGTCATATACGGTGATTTGGATGATGTCATCCGTGCTGCCCTTGCGGGATTTTTCAAAGACAAAGCCGTAAAAGACGGGGGTGCCGTCCACGGAAAAACGGCACGGGTCGCCCTCTTGAAAGCTCAAGCCGGGTGTCTTGACCACCTCGGCAATGAGCTTTCCCGGCTGTCCTTGGCGTTCCCACTCAATGCTCACATTCTCCACCACGGGGGGCAGCATGATGGTCCCCTGGTGTTGTATCAGCAGCTCATAGGTCATGGGATGGTGAGCACCTGCCCCACATAGATGAGGTTGGGATTGCTGATTTTATCCGTGTTTGCGTTGAAAATCTTGTTGTAGTCGGCCCCGTTGCCGTAATACTTGGCGGCGATGGCCCACAGGCTGTCACCGGCCTTGACCGTGTAGGTCTTGGCCGTGGGGGCCGTGCTGGCGTCCCGCTCCTTTTCCACCGTCACGGTGGGCGTGGTGCTCTCTGCCTTGGGCTCCTCCACGGTCACGGTCTTTGTGCCGTAGTCCCGCCATTGCTTGAGGTTGACATCCACGGCCACATCCAGGCCCTTTTTGCCGTCCTCGGTGATGTTGTAGTCCTCCACGCTCACCTTGATGTTGGTGTCAAAGAGCATCCCCCCGGAGGGGGACATCCGCACCAGCATGAATTGGGTGGTTTCCTTGTTGGCTTTCATCCGCTCCAGCAGTCCCAGGTAGTAGTCCGGGGACCGGGAGCCGGTGAGCATGGGCAGGTCAAAGGGGACGGTGAGCTCCGTGAGGCCGGGGGCCCGCAGGAAATTGACCTCTCCCTCATTCAAGAGGACCAGGGTTTTGTTTTTCCCCTTGATTTTCACCTGGAGCTTTTCTGGGGTGGGCCAAAGGGCCCCGCCCAGATAGCAGGTGTAACTCATCTTGTCACCCTCCTTTTTTCCATTGGAAAAAACTCCGTGTTTCCGGCATGGGGCAGGGTCTACGCATGGACGCCCTCCGCCGCCGTCAGCAGGGCCTCTGTAAAGCCGTCTGTGAGGGTGGAGATAACACCGTCCAGATCGGCACCGCCCTCAATGCGGTTGGTCATGCCGGTCATGTCAATGCGGACCTCCGCCGTGGTGAAACGGTTGATGGCGTCCCGCTCCGCAATGTCCCGCAAATACTCCAGCTCCTCCGTGGAGGTGCTGAGGGCATCGGCGGCGGCCCCGGTGTTGGCGGCGGTCTGCCCGGTGTTGCCCAAAAGGTCATCCATGGCAAAGTCACCATATCCGCCGGTGCCCAGGCCGCCCGCTCCGTAGTCCGTAGCAGCGCCCAGGTCCATGTCAAACAGGCCGCCCACGGCGTCAGAGATGCCGCTGGCCACGCCGTCACCCCAGTTGGCTCCAGCGTTGAAAGCATCCCCCACCCAGCCGTCCTGCCAGGTGTCAAAGGTGCTCATGCCCTCGTTGAAAGCATCCCCTACACTCACAAAGTCCTGGATGTTGCCAGAGGCCTCCGCCGCCTTGGCGGCGTAGTCGCTGGCCGCATTGGTGATGCCGGAATAGTCAAACTCCACAAAGGGCAACTTGTTCAGCGCCTCACAGATACCGGCCACCACGGTGAGCGCCGTGGAGAGCAGGTTGTAAAACCAGGCCTGCACGCCGGAGATGACATTGCTGAACGCAATGCCGATGTTTTGAGCACAGGCCCCCAGGGCGTTCCAGATGCCCAGGGCAATGTTGGCGATGGTCAAGCCCAGGTTGACAAAGAATTGCACCACCACATTGATGCCGCCGCAGATGACGCCAAAGCCGCTGTTGGCGATGCCGGTAAACTTGGCGATGGCCGAACAGGCGGCGTAGATGGCCGCCACAAGGGCGATGACCAGCACCACAATCCAGGTGATGGGACAGGCCAGCAGGGCCGCATTGAGCCCGTACTGAGCCGCAGTCTGGGCAAAGGTGGCCCCGGTGCTCATCATCAATGCCGCCGCTTTTACACCCTCGGCCAGCGCCATGGCGGCGTTGATGCCATTGGTGATGAGGGCCACGGCATTGTAGGCGATAAAGGCGGCCACCAGGCCGTAGACGATGGGGCTTATCCAGCTCCAGTTGTCCACCACAAAAGCGGCTCCGTTGATGAGGAGGTCCAGCACGCCGGTGGCCACCGTGGCCAGCATGGCCAGCCCATTGATGGTCCCGTTGATGACCGTGTTAAACTGAGCGCTGTTTGCCACCTGGTTGAGCCGTGTGAGCACAGGGTCAAAGGCCGCCAGGGCCGTGTTTTGCATCTTGGTGGCAATCTGGCCCCAGGTTAGGGGCATACTTTCAAACTTGGCATTGATTTCATCCGCAGAGGCAAACATGGCGTTTTTGACCACCTCAGCGGTGATGAGGCCCTGCTCCGCATATTGCTTGATGGAGCCCTCCGCAATGCCCATGTAGCTCTCAATGGCACGGGCAATGCCGGGGGCGTTCTCCAGGATGGAGTTGAGCTCCTCGCCCCGGAGGGCACCGGCGGCCATGGCCTGGGTGAGCTGGAGCATGGCGGCGGCCTGGCCCTCCGCCGTAGCGCCGCCAATGACAAAGCTCTTATTGATGAGCTCCATAAAGCCGATGAGCTCATCATTGTTGCTAAAGGCCCGCCCGGCATTGGAGCCCATGCTGGCGATGGCGGAGGCGGTGTCCAGGTAGGCGGACCGGGACCTCTGGGCAGAGGCCATGATTTTCTGCTCCAGGGCCTCCACAGAGCCCCCGTCATCCACAAGGAAATTGAGGCGGGCCGTGGTGCTGGTCAGCTTGTCAGACAGCCCCAGGAGCGCTTTTATACCGGCTCCGGCGGCCAATGTGGCCACAATGCCTTTGACCTTGCCCAGCAGGCCGCCCGCAGCATTGGTGCCGTTGCGGAGGCCCTTGTTGAGGATTTCCTCCTGCTCTGCCGCCCGGCGGTAGCCCTCCGCCATTTCATCCACTTCACGGTTGGCCTGTACCAGCGCCGCTCTGGCCGCCTGGATTTGCGCCGTGTCCACAGCACGCCCGGAGGCCCGCTGGACCTGCTCAAAGGCATTGAGGGTGGTGTTGAGCGCCGTGTTGATTTTTCTGAGCACGCCGCTGATACCGTCATTGAGGACCATCTGAGATCTGATTGTTGCCACGGGTTCACCCCCTCTTTTAAGAATTAGGCCCCCGCCATGCAGCGGGGGCCCCTGTTACTTCCGTTTGGCTCTGCCTTTTCTCATCTTGCTTTTCAGTTCGGCCTCCCGTTTCTTTTCATCCTCGCCCCTCACTTGGATGGAGGCGATGACAAAAGCCTTTTCCTTGACGGGCAGGTCTAAAAACTTGGACGGCTCCCAGCCAAACTTTTGCAGGCAGAAATGGGCAAAATTGGCCTCCGGGTCACCGTCCAGGATTAGTTTTTTGCCTCAGCCACCATGTCATCATCGGTCTTGAAACCGTTGACCTGGAAAACCTCCGTGACATAATCGTCAAACTCGCCGCCAATGAGCAGCTTGCCAATCAGCTCCTCCGGCTTGGCCACGCCCCAATCATTCTGGAGTGCGGCGTTGTTGAGGTCCGGGAACACGGTGCAGCGGGCCGCCACCTTTGCCTGGAAAGTGTAGGTGTCAAGCTGCTGGGTGTACTGGCCTTTCTTGCCGGGCACGGGGACCTGGCGGATGCAGGCGGAGCGGATGCGGGCGTACTCATCGGCGGAGATGCAGCAGATTTCCCACTCCATGGGCTTGCCGTTCTCCCCCTTGATACGGGGGGAGGCGGCAAACTTGTGGTTTTCAATCTGCTCGACATTGGCACGCATGAAAGCGGACAGGTTACTCATGGATTTTTTCCTCCTTGTGTGTTATGTGACCTTACATGTAGGTCGGGTTGGTGTACTGTTCGGGCCGGGTGAAGCTGTCACAGTAGCCCTCAATGGACTGCTCAACAAAGTCACCCTCCGCATTGAACATGGACAGCAGCACATCGCCGTCCAGGATGCAGTTGTTGTAGATTTTGGTGCTCCGGCCCACGGTAGTGGCGGGGTCATCGTTGGAGGTCTGGATGTCAAAGGTGGGCATCACGCCGGTCTTGATGAAGTCCTCCACCACCTTGTCAAAAATCTCCGTGCATTTGTAGATGGTCATGGAGAAAGACAGGGCAACGGTCTGGGCCTTGTGGCCCACCACAACACCGCCCAGCTTGTAAACCTCAGCGGTGTTGACGGATGCCGTGCCCTCAAACTCCTTGGCCATAAGCATAGAGTAGCGGGTCCCGTCAATGGTGACAAAGCACTCCGCAAAATTGGCGCTTACAGCGTCCTGGGTGTTCATGGTCGGCTTGGACATTTTCCTTTCCCTCCCTTACTGGATAATCACGCTCATGTAGAGCTGGGCCATGGCGTTGACCACATTGAGGCCGTTGACGATGCAGAGAACGGCTTTCTTGCTGTCACCCTGCTCACAGGTCACAATTTCCGGGTCAAAGTTCTCCACGGCCCGGATGTCATCAAGCTGCTGGATGAGCTTGGTGATGTCCCCCCACAGGGAGGAGCGGCCAGAGGCGTCATTGGGTACGGTGCCCAGGTACTTTTGACCGAACAGCACCGCCACATCATTGGCAATCTGGTCACACACCCGGATGGTCTGGTTGCTCTGGAAAATCTCCCCCTTGGTGTCGGACAGGGTGAGCAGGGTGTTGATGTCCTCCAGCACCCGCACATCACCGTTGACATTGTGGAAGATAAACTTGCCCGCCTTGAGGGCCGCCTCCAGCTCCGCCTGGGTGTAGTCGGTGTTGATGGTCAGCTCACCATCATACTTGAAGTTGGTGAGGGACTTGTTGACCGCACAGCCCGCCTCAGCACCGGCCACCCAATACACCAGGGAGTGGGTGGGCACATTGGCAATGGTGGGGTGGGTCACGGTGTTCCACACGCCGATGATGCCCTCATAGTCCGCCGTGCTGGGCTGCCAGGCCACAAGCTGGAATTTACTGCCCACCTCATCACGGACCCGGCTGCAAAACTGCTGATAGAGCCGGACGGTGGTGGCGTCCGATGCCGGGCAACACAGGGCGTTGTAGGCATAGGGCTCAATCTTGTCCAAAAAGGCCTGGTGGGCCTCGCCGGTGATGGTGGTGGCGTCCGCCCCGTTGGTCAGAGGCATCCCGGCGGAGGCCTCCAGGGTGGCGGTCGTTTTGAAGTCCACCCAATCATTGCTCACCAGCTCGTCAGCATCGGCCACGGTCTGGGTGTCGGCGGCCACGCCGTCCACATAGGTGGTCACATCCCAGAGGTCCTCATCATCCACATTGGCGGCCACCACAATGGTGATGTCGTTGCCTCTCACGCCGCCATACTTGGCCGTGGCCAGGGTGTTGGAGGCCTTGACGGCCCCGGAGCCCAGGCGGTAGCAGTAGACGGTGGTGGCGTGGGTGAAAATCTCCCGCAGGGGGAGCATCTTGGGATGGTCGTAGGCGTAGCCGAAAATGACCTTGCTGTTTTTCTGAAACTCCCCGGAGGTGACGGGGAAAACCTCACCCTCCGGGCCCCAGCTCAGCTCAAAAGGCGCTGCCGCATAGCCTCTGTCAGAGAGGGTAGCGGACGCCCTGGGCACACTGGAGAAATTGACATAGTAACCGGGCAGGACCTTGTTTTGGGTCTGCCAGGTGCCGCCTCCCAGCGCCATATCACTTCACCTTTCCTTTCATGTACTTCTCAATCAGCCCGTCCACCTCATTCAAGGTGTAGGCCTTGCCGTCCTCCAGCAGGGCCATGATGATGTCCCGCCGGTTGGCGTATCTCTTGGAGGCCACAAGCTGCTCCTTTTTGTAGGTAGCGGCCCCGGTGGCCTTTTCGCTGTTCGTGGTCTTGGCTTGCGCCATGTTTATCCCTCCATTTCAATATCAAGGGTTTCCATGAGGACCGGCTCCTGGGGGGTGTAGGCGTGGTGGTCATAGCTCACCAGCACATGCAGGACGCCCTCCTCAATGGTCCATTCGCAGTTGGTGCAATGGATGAGGTCCCCCTCCGGGGTGGTGATGTCCCGCAGGAGCATGGTGAGCTGATCTGCCACCTCGCAGCACTCCGCCACCCCCACCTTGGGGTAGTAGATGACATCCAGGGTAGGGGTGCGGAGAAACCGCTCTCCCACCTGTTTGCTCTGCCCGGCGGAGGGCATGACCACATTGAGGTCCCCAGGGTTGAGGCCCTGCTTGACATTCCCGCCGTGTACCTGCACAGCAGGAAAAGCGGCGTGCAGCGCAAGGCTCACGCCGTCATAGATGCTCTTAAAACTGATTTCAGACATTGAAAGCCTCCCGCAGCAGCGCCTCCAGCTTTTTCTCAATGACGGCGGGGGCCACCCGCTCAAGGTCCTTTTCAGACAGGGTGAGGAAATACTGCCCGGCCACCCAGCCGCCTCCGCCACGGGTGCGGTGTCCAAACTCCACATAGCTGGCATAGTGGACGGGGTTGATGACCTCGATGTAAAAGGTCCGCCCCCGCTTGAAAACCGGCAGGGCGTTGGCGTAGGCGGCGGGGTCTACTTTCCCGCCGCCCGCCGCCTCCTGCTCGGTCCGGGCGGTCCAGCCCCGGCGCAGAGTGCCGCCCTTTTTTCCGCTGCTCCGGGGGTATTGCCCCACCGGGGTGCGGGGGATGACCAGGGCCAGCAGCCGGGCGGCCAGCTCTTTGGACACATCCTCACAGAATTTGTCCAGGTCCATGTCCTGGAGCTTTTGCAGGTTATCCCGTAGCTTTTGGAGCTGCTTGTAATCGACATCGCCCCACCGCATTAGGCCCACTCCTTGAACAGCTCCAGGGGGACCTCCTGGTGGCAGGTGTAAACGGCAGGCTTGCCGCTCCGCTCATAGTCACGGGTGACGCCGTTCTGGGTCACCGTGATTTTGGAGCCCTCCGGGATGTCCACGGACGGGTCAATGTAGAGCGTCACCGTCTGGGCCACCAGGGCCGCCTCCTCGGTGGGCTCGGTGCTCTTGACGGTCTGGTGGGAGATGCGACAGGGCAGGCCGGAGGCCGTCACTTTCTCCACCGGCTCCGTGCGGCCATTGGCAGGGTTGAGCACACCCTGCCGCACGGTGATGGTGGCCAGGCCGGTCCAGAGGCTCTGGATGGCCTTTTTGTAGGCGGCGGGGACTACCATCTCAACCTCCGAAAAGCCGCCAGGGTGCTCTCTGCCGGGTGCATGAGCTGGGCCAGCATGGCGTCAAAGCGGCTCTCCGCATTGCTTGCACCATCGCTGGCCCCGGCAAAGGTCACGGAGATGTCCCCCTCCGTGATGCTCTTGGCGGGGGCGTTGAAGTCAAAGCCCTCCAGCCCGTCAAGCCCTCCGGCGGCTTTCTTATCAAACAGGAAATGACCGGCCACCATGTCCACAAGGATGTAAAAAAGAGGAGGCGGGAGCTTTCGGTGGTTGATGTTCGCCAAAAGCTCCGCCTCACACTTGCGGATGGTGTATTTAAGGCCGGTTTCGTCAGCGTCCGTGACAGTGTAGCCCAGCATGGCCAGCCGGTCCACCACGGCCTCATACACGCCCTCCATGTCCTTAGCCTCTGGAGAGGATGCGGGCAATGGGGATGGCCTTGTGGGCGATGTAGGAGCGGTCGTTTTCCTCCTCCTCGCCGGAGTGGACCAGGCACCAGTTGGCACCGTTGGCCAGCTCTGCATCCGTGGGGGAGAGAGTGGTCTGGCTTTTCTTTTCGTAGGAGATGCCAAAGGGAGAGAACACCTTGCGCTGGCGGGTGTAGAGGGTGTCCACGCCGCCGTCCGTCTTGGGGTCACGGGCCATTTCATAGGGGACCTTGGCACCGATGTCCTCAAAGCTGATAGCGCCCTCGCCCAGCACATAGGTGGTGTAGCGGGTGCCGGGGACCACATAGCTGTCCGCCGCAGGGGTGCCCTCGCCAAAGTAGGGGGTGACCTCCGCCTGGTTGATCTGGCCGTCAGTAGCGCCGGAGGCCTTGACCTGGAGCGCCCCCTCATCGGTGGAGGCGGCGGGGAAATAGCCATCCTCGGCGGGCATCCCGTCATCCACCACAACAATCTTGCCATTCCAGGAGTAGAGGGTGAGGTCACGGGTCACGCCGTCCTTGTCGGTGTACTTGAGGGCGGTGAGCAGGTTGAGGTTTTCCAGGTTGGTGGCGGGGACAGAGTGCATGAACACAAGAGAAAACTTCTTCTTGCGGTCACCGCAGGCCTGGGCGGTGGCGCTGTTCATGGTGGTGGCCTCCATGTTGCCCGCCACCTCATAGGTGTGCTTGGCCACAAACTCAGCGCTCTGGCCGCCGGTCATGGCAAAGACGCCCTTGAGGACGGCCAGGATGGTGTCCTGGTCAATATCCTGCCAATACTCGGAAACCTGCTGGGCCACATTGTCCATCCAGTCAATGCCGCCGGTGATGTCAAAGGAAAAATCCTTTTCGGTCCAGGCCTTGGCACGGCCAATGACCACCACACCCTGCTCAAAGGTCTTGGTGGAGGTGGCGGTGATGTCGGTCTGGCCGTCATAGTTGACGGCATCGCCGTCCAGCAGGCCCCGCATGGCGATGCGGGCATAGCCGGTGCCGCCCTGGGTGCTGAAAACCTCCCGGATGTCGGGATTGCCCGCCAGCGCTCTGGACTTCCGCATTTCATTGAGGCGGGTGCGGGGGATGCGGTCCACCGCATACTTGAAAGCCTGGGGGTTGAAAGACTTGGCATCAAACTTGGTGTTAGGCATAGTTCAATCTTCCTTTCTGAGAATTAGTCGGTGTTGGGCTTGCGCTTGCGGCCCTTGGGGGCCTCTTTGGTGCCGGTGGTATCGTTGCCCTCCGGCTCATCTGCCGGGCCGTCCTGGGCCGCCTCCGTGCCCGCAGGGGCCAGGCGGTCCATGACTTCCTGGACAATGGCCTCCGCAAGCTCCTGGGTCAGCCGGATGGCCAGCTCTTTGGCCAGGGCGTCCGTCAGCTCTTTCACGGAGGAGATGTTGTCCGCAATGTACTGCACCACGGCCTCCTGGGTGCGGGGCAGGGATGCGGCGGGCTTGCCGGTCAGCTTGGCCGCCAGATTTCTCAAGGCGTCCTCAAAAGACACGGCTTTGGCAGGGGTTGTGATGTTTCGCATGTTGTCACCTCATTCCAGCTTGGCGTCCGGGTTTTCGGCCAGGAAAGCCGCCAGCTCGGAATAGGACATCTCAGAGGGCTTTTTCCCCTCGCCGGGTTTCCGCCCAGTGTCGGGGTCGCCGGGTTTCCAGCCGGTCAGCTTGGCCCCGGTGCTCCCAAAGAGAAAGTCCGTGTTGGCGTCCTTTTTCATGGCCTCGATTTTGGCGGCCAGGGTGATGCTCTCATTGTTCACCTTGGCCACCACCTTGCCGTCCTCAATCTTGGCGTCCTTGAGATAGTCGGCCAGGAGAGCCCGGACAGCGGTGTTGTTCTTGGCTCCGGCGGCGGTGAGTTCGGCGTCCACGGCGGCAGTCAGCCGGATGGTGGCCAGCTCTTTCTCATAAGCGGCCTTGTCCGCCTTGTTCTGCTGCTCCAGTTCGCCAATCTTGCGGGTCAGCTCCTCGTTGTCGCCAGCGGACTTTTTCAGCTCATCAAGCTGCTTGGCGTGTCCCTTGGCGGCCTCCTCAAGCTGGCCCACCTGGGCCTCCAGCTCCTTGACACGGGTGTTTTTGGCGTTGAAGTCCGCACGGGCAACAAAGTCCTTGCCAATCGCCTGGCAGGCGGCGGCGTCCATGTCCTCCGTGTAGGCATCGCCAATGATTTCCTTGAGCCATAAAAGTTTCATGTTGCGTTACCTCCTGTTATCTGCTTTCCTTGTGTCCGGCCAGTCCCGGTATGGCAGCGCCCCTGTTGGTTTCCGCCGGGGCTCGGCGGTATTTGAGTATGAAAAAAGCACCGTGCTTTTCAGCACGATGCTTTTATCATCGGGTCAGTAGAGGATGTCTGGGTCAATATCCAGTTCATCCAAATTGGTCCAGATAGAGGGGAGGGTGTCCTTGCCCCCCTCCAGAGCCGTGAGCAGGTCCTCTTTGGTGTAGCCGTCCGGGGGGCCGTAGACGGTCCCGTTGGCGTCCAAATACACCAGGCCGGGGCCCGGCTCATCCCCCACAAAGCGGCCCCCAAAGGCCTGCTCATAAGCGGTGGCGGCCTCCTGGAGCTCCGGGTTGGTTGTTACATCGGAATACTTAATCATGGCGTTGTCACCCCTTTCAGCAGTTTCTCAAACTCCGCCAAAGCGGTGGGAAAGTATTTCTGCATCAAAGCGTAGCGGTCAGCATCGAATTGAGCGGCAAACATGTGGGCAAAGGCCTCTTTCTCCAGCATCCCGGAGTAGGTCCAGTAGCGTGTATTCCAATGGCCGTATGTGCCAGCGCACTTGTTACGGGACATCCCGCCGAACAGATCGGAGATTGCATTGGGCAGCGCCCCACGGAGCTCCTGGGAGATGACTGCATAGGCGTCCGTCTTTCTCTTTGTGCCGTGGGCTTTCATGGTGGCCTTGACATAGGCCTCAAAGTCCTGCCTCAAGGCGTTGCCAAAATCCGGCGTCTGCATGGATGTGTAGCCGCTCCCGGCGCACGACATAAAATCAATATAATGGCCGTGTTCATGGAAAAAGGTTGTTGCCGGGCCTCTGGGGTCCGTCATGTCATTGGCAAAATTCATTTTGACCTTTTGGATGCGGCTGTCAAAATGCGGCGTGCCGGAGAAAGCCCCGTCCGCCACGGAGCCGGGCTGGACATAGCGCTCAAAGGCGGCCTGGGCCGTCTGATTGCCGGACGCATAGTGTTGCTCCAGGGCGTCCGTGTAGCCGCCGGGGGATGTGGGCAAGCCCTGCATGACATTTTGGAAGTGAGAGCCCGCCTTTGCGGCCATTGTACCACTCCCAGAGGGCACCTGTAAACCGGGGGTTGGGCCCTGCACAAAGCTCTGCCGCCATTGTGCAAAGGTGGTGTTGGCCGGGACCTTTTTGGTGGTGCCGTCCGGGTTGCGGGTCCAGCGCTCCCCCAGGCCCTCCATGTCCTCAAAGTAGGGGGCGGTGCAGCAGCGGCACCAGGGATGGAACGGCGGAGCGGTGAGCCCCACCTGGTAGTCCGACATCTTGAACACCTTGCCGTCCAGCGCCGAACACAGGCCGCAGGTGTCCCGGTCAAAAGAGGCCACAATCCTGTATTTCTCCACGCCCAGGGCGTTGAAACAGTCCTTTTGAGCGGCGCTGGAGAAATAGGCGCTTTCCGTCATCACCAGGCGGCCCGCTTTGGAGCGGGACACCTCAAACTGCTTGGAGATGGCGGAGATGGCCCGGTCTGGAGCCTCTCCCCGTATAATCATCTGGGTGAGTTGAGTGTTGACGCTGTTCACAAGGCTCTGCTTGTTGGTCCAGCAGCGGTCCCGGAAAGTCTGGCCGTCCGTGGTCCATGGCCGGGAGAGGACCTTGGTGATGGTCCCCTCATTGACGGCCTGCATGGTCCAGCCCACGCCCAGGCCCTTTTGGACCTCATAGGCCGTGTGGTAAAAGCTCCCGGTGTAGGATTGCCGGGCGGCCCGGTCTATGTAGTCAAGCTGGTTGGAATAGAGGAGCTCCGCCTGCTGCTGGAGCTGGATTTTGAGGGCGTCCAGCCGGGAGATGTGGACCCTGGCGCTGGCGTTCTCCAGCTCTTTCATCCAGGCCCCGGTGAGGGCGTTTTCCTCGCCGTGCTTGATGTATTCCTCCACGGTCCAGCGAAACTCCGCCAGCTCATCACTGTTGAGCAACCGCTTGGCATCTGCCAGGGTGATGTCATTGTTGGCGGCAAAGCGCCTGTACCATGCGGACATCTGGCGCTCAATCTCAGCCTCAGCGGCCCGGAATTGGGCATCCAGGTTTTCCACATAAGAGTATGACTGGTCCAGCAGGGCGTCCTCCATGTTTTTCATGCGCTGGGCCCAATAATCCGCATTGCGCTGGAGGTTATTCCTGGGCATCGCCGTCACCGCCGTCCTGGCCGGTCACAGGGTTGCCGGAGCCGTCCCCGCCGTTCTGCCGGTTTTTCATAAAGGCGGCCTGGTAGGGGTCGGCCATGGCCTCCTCCTCCTTTTCGTCCTTGATACGCTGGAGCTCCTGCTCCGGGTCGCTCACCCAGGGGTGCATCTTCACAATGGTTTCATCGGAGAGGATGCCCACGGAGTTCTTGCAGTTGTTGATGACCTCAGTTTCATTGATGAGGACATCCCGGTCAAAGATGACCTTGACCTCCGTGCCCTCAAAATTCCCCCGGCCCGTGTTGGCCAGGTGTTGGTTGACAAACCAGAGCAGCTCCTCCATGGAGGCTTGAAACTCCATTTCAATGCCGTTGGCGTCCAGGTCAATATCAGAGTACATGCTCTGTATATTCATCTGGTTGGGGTTGCCGCTCATGCGGTCATCCTTGGCGTCATAGCCTCTGGCGTTCTCAATGATGGCATCCTTGAGCAGGGAGAGCAGGACCTTGTAGTTTTCGGCGTTGACCTCAATCTGGAGGGTGTCCACGCCGCCCTCAGAGCCCTCATAGGAGCGGACCTTGATGATGCCGTAGGTGGCCAGGTTGGCCCGGAGCCGCCCCAGGTCCTCCCCGTCATAGTTCTTGATGACCAGGATGGTGGAGTGGATGTCCTCCTCCATCTGGTTGGCAAAGTTGGAGATGATGTTGTTGTAGGCGTCTTGCAGGCATTTCACCCTGGACAGGAGAGGGATTTCATGGTGGGAGCTCTTAAAGCACACCAGGGGGATGCGCTCCCAATTATAGCTGGTTTCCTTGCCTGTCTGGGGGTCCGTGGTGGTGATGTAGGGCCCGGACCGGGCAAAATCGTCCGGCTCAAGGGTCCCGTCATCCCGGCGGACAAAGCAGTCCACGCCGCCGCCGTGCATGACCTCCACCTTGACCACATCCCTGGTCTGTTCGGTTTCATCGTACTCCAGCACCACATAGACATGGACGGCGGCATCCAGGATGGTGTGGTCAGCATCCGCCCAAAAGGGCAGGACCTCATCCGCCGGAAAGCGCTGGAAAGCCAGCTCCCCGTTTTGGTCGTAGTAGGGAAACACCCAGCTCTTGCCGCCAATCCAGGCCCCCTCACCAATGTTGTGCATGGTCCGTTGAAAGCGGGACCCAAACACGGTGGAGAGGGCCGCAGCATAGGCCTTGTTCTCCGTGTCAAAGGAAAAAGGCCGCCCAAAGGAATAGTTGGTTTTCTGGTCCACCATCTTGGCATAGATGTTGTTGACCAGCCGGTTGTTGGGCAGGTGGTCCAGCACCTTGACCTTTCCGTCATCGTCCAGGGCAATGCGCTTGCGGCGGAGCACATCCTGGGCCCCGTCATAGTAGGCCTCACCCGCAAGCTGCCGCTTGCGCTCTTTGGAGCCCAGCCAGGCCGTGATTTCAAGCTCCAAAAAGCGCTTGTCCGTCATGCCCCGGCGGAAATTTGTGGCCGCCCTGGCCACGCAATCATCCCGCAAATTAAGCACCACCACCGTGCATCACCTCCTTTGCTTGCAGATCGGATGGGGGGGGGATTAAATCCAATGGGCCGGGCCTTGCTTTTCTCCAGGGTGAGGGTCTGCCCAGGGAGCTCCACCTCAATCCGCAAAGTGCGGTATGGCAGGCGCTCCGCCCATTGTTCGATTTTATTCAACACATACTGCTGCTCAAACATGGCACACCTCAAAAGCTGAAAAGTTGCGGCCCAAAAATCTTGTGGACAAAATAGCGCACATCATCCATGGCGTGGTCATTCTCCTTGATGGGCCGGTCCATGGGGGCCTTTTCGTCCCAGCGGTAGAGCCCAAACTCCCGGATGCAGTCCGTGCAGCCGGAGCAGATGAAGATGTCCCCGCTTTGGAGCCGGGTGGCCACATCCCGGATGCCGTCCAGGACGGCGTTGGAGGCCTTTTCCACATAAAAGCGGCCATGCCGCCGGATGGCCTCAATAAAGCTGGCCGCTGAGGGGTCCACGATGACCGCCCGGATGGGCAGGTCACCGGCCAGGCGCTCCAGCTCAAAATAGTGCTCCTCATCGGTGCGCTGGCGGCCCTCTTTGCGGCTGTCAAAGTAATACTCCCGCATACGATACCATTTCCCGGAGGCCCGGCCCCAGAGCCCCATGCTGGTGGGGTTTACGGTGCCATAGTCCACGGAGATGTAGTAGCGGTCATAGGGCCGGGGCACATCCGGCACCACATGAAAATCCTTGTTGAACATGGTGTAAATCAGCCCCTCCGCCACCACCCAGAGGCCCCGGATAAAGCGGTCATAAAACACGCCGGAGTATAGGCTCTCATACCTGGCCTTGACGGCGGCGGAGAGGCTGAGGTTGTCATCCATGGTGAAATGGAGGTGCAGCATGTTCCGCTTGCCTGCCTCCAGCACCCAGGTGAGATAAAACCAATGGCTGGGCCCCTCCGGGTTGCAGTTAAACCAGAGCTTGGAGCCCTCCACGCTGCACCGGGCACAGGCCTGCTCCACGAAAGAGCGGGGCATGAGGGCCACCTCATCCAGCAGGACGCCCGCCAGGGTGATGCCCTGGATGAGGGAGGCGCTGCTTTCATCCCGTCCGCCGAACAGGTAGAAGTTATTGGAGCGCCCGGCGGCGCTCACCACAATTTTGTTTTCGGTGCGGTATTCCCGGAAAGAGAACACCCCGGCCAGCCAGGTGGGCAGGTTGGTGGTCACATTGCGCCGCAGGCTCTCAATGGTCTTGCCGCACAGGGCAAAATTTTGACCTTGAAAGCGGCACATGGCCCACATGATAAAGCCCACCGTCATGGCCACGGTCTTGCCGGAGCGGATGGAGCCGTCACAGATGATGCCGTCATAGTCCCCAAAGCCCGGCCTATTCCACCAGGTCATGGCCAGGTTTTGCCGGGGGCTCAATTTCTGGTATCTCATCCGTGCCTATCTCCTCTCTGGTGCTTTCCTCAATCACCTCAAAGATGTTGTTTTCCTGCTCATTGGCGGAGCCGTTGTTGGCGTCAAAGACGCCCAGGTGCTTGCCCAGCAGCTCCAGGGCCCTCACCTTGTCATGGAGCTTGATTTCCGTGCCATATTGGCCCTCCTTGATGGAGGCAACGGCCTTTTTCTTTTCCTCCGGCACCTCATCCGTGGGGGTCAGCCGGACCAGGCCGTTGTGGGTGATGGTTGCAAAGTCGGTGCCGTTGGCAAAGGCGATAGCGGCCAGCTCCTCCAGCACCCGCTCCTGGGTGATTTCCAGCTTGCCCCGGAGCTTTGCCTGGCGCTTTTGGATAGCGGCTTGGATTTCAACTTTTTTCAACAGCCGTTGGCCCATGCTGTACGCTGTCTTTTCGCTGTACCCGGCCCGCTTTGCGGCGGCGGTGGCATTGAGGTCCACCAGGTACTCATCCACAAACCGCTTTTGCTTGTCATTCAGCTTTGCCACACTCACCACCCCAGAACATAGTAAAAGGCCGCCCTCCCCGCACAGGGGAAAGCAGCCCGAAAAATCATAGGTGAATGGCGGCAGGGGTCTGGTTTTCAGCTCCGTCACCCTGCCGCCACCCTCAAAGGAGGTAATACCATGATGAGGCATACACCCGCAGTTACATTGTAGCACACTATGTAGCGGACAAAACGGACAACTTGCTTTAGTTCCGTTCCAGATACCGTTGCACAGCTTTTCTGCATCCGTCCTCGGTATTCCCCCCGCCGATGCAGGCGGCCACCTGCCGCCAGGGGAGTCCATTGATAAACCGATAGGTGAAAATCTGCCGGAGGAGGCTGTCATCAATGCTGGAGATGTAGCGCTCCAGGCGGCTCCGCTCATAGAGGCATTGCTGGTGCTTGGCCTCAATAATGCCTCTCAGATCGGCAATCTCCGCCGCATACTCACCCACCTTGTCCTTGACGCCAGGGGTGTGAGGCATTCCGGTGAGGACCTGGGAGCCCGGCAGAGCCTTGACCTCCAGCTCTTGGAGGCGGCGCTTGTCCATCTCAATCTCCCGGTTGAGGTAGTAAAGCTGGGACAGTTCTTTCAAAGTCATACTGTCTTTTCCCCCATCCACACCGGCTGGCAGTTGCCCTCACCCATCATGCACACCTTGGCGCACACCTTGCACGGGTCACCACCGGCCATGACAAAGTGCAGGTCCTTGATGGCCTTGTCCACCGTGCGCCGCAGGTCGGCCAGCTCCTCCAGGTCCTCCCGTGCGTAGGAATGGGCCTCAAGGCTGGCGATGTTCGCCGCCTGGTCCTCAATCTGCCGCTCCAGGGCCTCCATTTTCTGCTGATCCACCTCATGCTGGATGGTCAGCCGGGCGTTTTCCCGGATGAGCTCATCACAATACACCTGGTCACCGTTCAAAATCACAGTTGGGTTATTCATGCCACACTCTCCTTTACCTTGCGTATTCTGGCCTTGAGGGCCCGCATGACAGCCTCGTGGGTGTCTGCCCGGTCCCGTATGGTGGCCATGACATCCTCATCCTCACAGCCCTGCACAATGAGGTAATGCACGAACACCTTTTCGTAGGGGGAGCCCTGCCGGTACAGGCGGCAGTTGCCCTGGTCGTTCAGCTCGAAACTCCAGTTTAAGCCATACCACACCACATGGCGGCCACCGGCCTGGAGGTTGAGCCCGTAGGCGCAAGAGGCCGGATGTACCAGCAGCACATCCACCTCTCCGGCGTTCCAGGCCTCCTCATCCTCCACGCCCTTATACACCCGGACCCGCAGCTTGTCCGCCCGGCCCCGGTTGTACTTCTCCAGGCGCTCCAGGATGCGGTCCTTGTCGTGCTGGTAGCCGTAGAATGTGAGGCAATGCTCCCCATTGAGTTGCTCCAGCAGCTCCGTGTAGGCCTCCAGCTTGCAGTCATGCACCGGGACCACCTTGCCGTCATTGCCATACACGGCCCCATTGCAGAATTGCAGCAGCTTGCCCACCAGGACCCCGGCGGTGCCCGCCGTGATAATGTCCTCATCCACCTCCAGCAGCAGGTCCCGCTCAAACTGGTCATAGGCCTTTTTGGCCTTGGGGTCCAGCATGACGGGGATTTCATGCTGGATGAAGTCCGGCAGTTGCAGGTAGTCCTCCGCTTTCATGGAGATGCAGATGTCGGAGATGGCACCCAGCACGGCGCTCTCCGCTCCGTCCTTGGCCTTGTAGGAGAAAATCTGGGTCCGGCTCCGCTGGTCCGGGTCAAAGTATCTCTCCCGGTAGGCGGAAAGCGTGGGCCCCAGACGGGCCCCGCCGTCCAGGAGGTACACCTGGGCCCACAGATCAATCAGCCCCTTGGAGGACGGCGTGCCGGTCAGCAGCACCACTTTCTTGATAAACCGGCGGATGCGCTTGGCCGCCTTAAACCGCTTGCTCTGGGGGTTTTTGAAACTGGTGCTTTCATCGAAAACCACCATGTCAAACGGCCAGGCCTGCTGGTAGTAGTCCACCAGCCACTCAAAATTTTCACGGTTGATGACATAGACATCCGCCGGAGTGTTGAGGGCCTTGATGCGCTTGGTGGCACTCCCCAGGACGGTGGACACCCGAAGATGCTGGAGGTGGTCCCATTTGGCCGCCTCCTTGCTCCAGGTGGCCTCCGCCACCTTTTTGGGGGCCACCACCAGGACCTTGGCCACCTGCCAGCGGAAATACTTGAGGATGTTGACCGCAGACAGGGTGATGACCGTTTTGCCCAGCCCTGGCCGGAGAAACAGCCCCACCGTGGGGTCCTCCACCACCCGCTGGATGCAGTAGGCCTGGTAGTCATGCGGTATGTACTGCATCGCCAAAAACCTCCCTCAGAAACTCTTTCACGGCATCCATCCCATAAAGCACCCGGACATCCGCCCCCCGTTTCTCCAGCTCACCTCTCTGCCATTTCTGGACCTTGGCCAGCCTCCCAATCTCGGTTTTCAGCTCCACATACACCGTCTTGCCGGTGGGGGTGATGATGATGCGGTCCGGCACACCAGGATTGCCGGGGGACACGAATTTATAACACAGGCCGCCGTGCTCTTTCACCTTGCGGACCAGGTAGCTCTCAATGCTGCTTTCTCTCAATCTTTTCAGCCTCCAATCGGGTCCTGCAACAATGTAACCTCGCGCGCGTACTTATGCGTATACAGGCGGTTTAGAGAGTTTTTATTTTCTCTAATCCTCTAATTCTCTCTATTTTCAAAATCAATAGAAATGAATGTTGCAATGTTGCAGAGCCTTAAAAAGTCCAGTGTTTTCAAGGGTTTAGGCCGTAACATTGCCCGTAACATTGCCCGCAACATGTTGCAGGCAGATGTAACATTCAAAATCAATGTTGCAGGCAATGTTACACTAAATGTTACGCCTCTTTAGAAAGCCTCTCTGGGCTCCGCAGTAGCCAAAACGCAAGGCGCTTTTGCTCTTTTCCCAGCCGCCGGAGGCCTCAATGATACTGTTGATTTCCGCCGTGTCGGAGTAGCGGATGTCCTTTTGCTTGCCGTCCAGGGCCTCACACCACACCTCCAGGGCACACACCCGGTCACGGTCCACCAGCTTGACCTCACCCTGCACAGCGCCGCCCCAGAACATGCGGCGGCGGTCCAGCGGCCAGCTCTGCCAGTCCTCCGGGACCTGCTTGTCCAGAAAGTCCATGATGATGCCCTCCCTGGTGCTGGCCTCCCGGTGCTCCTCCTGCTTTTGCTTGGCGGCGTCCTCCAGCTCCCCTCTGAGGAAAAGGGGCTCTCCGGCCCTCCAGCGGACCACGGCCTCCGCCCATAGCTGGTCAATCTCCTCCGGCAGATCGGACCACACCGTTTTCGTGTGCGGGACCACGCCCACATCCACCGGCCAAAAGCGCCGGTTGCCGGTACGGTCCTGGAGATAGTCGGAGGTGTTGGTGGTGCCGAAGAACACGCAGCACCGGGGCAGCTCCTTGACATGGCGGCCATAGGCGGCCCGGAAACGGTCCGCCCGCAGGGAGAGAAACTGCTTGATGCGGGCCACATCCGTCCGGCGGAAAGCGTCCAGCTCGGACACCTCCACCAGCCAGACGCCCTGGAGCAGTTCAGAGGCCTCCTTGCCCTCAAAGGTGCGGATGCTGTCATTAAACCAGCCCCGGCTCATCTTATCCAAAAGAGTGCTTTTGCCCAGGCCTTGCGGCCCGGAGAGGATGAGCATAGTGTCATACTTGATGCCGGGGACCATGGCACGGGCCACGGCGGCGGTGAATGACTTGCGGGTCACGGCCCTGGTGTAGGGGGTGTCAGCGGCCCCCAGGTAGTCCACAAAGAGCGTGTCCAGGCGGGGCGTCCCGTCCCAGACAAGGCCCTTGAGATAGTCCTGTATCTCATTGAAAGCGTGGGCGGTGGAGTGCAGGGAAAGCGCCCCGTCAATCTTGCCGTTGCCGGTGATGTGGTGGTAGCGCTCCATGTACCAATAGAGGCCCTGGTTGTCGTTGTCATCCCAAAAGCGGCGGCCCGTCCGGGCGTCCCATGGCAGGGCCCCCAGAACCTCACCACGGCCCGCAAACTGGTTGAGGGCAAACTTGCCTTTGAGGAGGGGGTCATGCTCCAGGATAATCCACACATTGTCAATGGTGGACTTGGGCAGGCCCGTTTGGGTGTTCACGGCCAGCTTGCCCATCCAGTTGGCGGGGTCCTCATCGTTGGTGCCGGTGACGCCCTCAAAGTCCTGCACGGCCTCCTGGTAGCGCTCCTGGCTCATCAAGGCGGCCACATCCTTGTCCTCCACGGCCAGCTCACACATGGCCTTGTAGGAGGGCAGGCGGTTGGTGGGAGTGCCCGGCTGGGCCTCATCGTCCTTGTCCCCAAAGCGGTGGAGGCGGACCATATCAAAGGCATTGACCAGACGGTTGCTGCACGGGTCGGTGGCGTGGTGGGAATAGAGGAATTTGCCGTTGTCGTAGATGACAGCGCCGCCGGTGGTGGAGCCGCCCAGGTAGGTGTAGCGGCCCGGCATATTGTCCACCGGCTCATAGATGCCGGGGATGAGCTCATCCATGGCCCGGTAGATGTCATAGGTGCGGCAGAAAGCGCCCACCACGCCGGTCTTGCCCTCCGGGTCCCCCTGCTTGACGGCCAGCTTGGGCAGGCTCAGAGCGCCCGGCACCTGGGGCCAGGCGGTGCAGTCGGTCCAGTCATCGTATTTGGCCAGCAGGCCGTTGGCAGAGAGCAGAGGCTTGTCTTTCCACACATAGATGTATTGGCTGTCAGCGCAGCAGGACGGCCAATACATGAGGCGGGACACCTCAAAGGTGGTGGGGTCCATGAGCTCCAGGCCTATGTACTCCGCCATTTTGCGGGCACAGGGCTCATACTCATCCGCCGTCATGGTCCTGTCCGTGGGGAGCAGGACACGCAGGCGGGGAGCCGCTGGGCTGTGCTTACGGGTGCTGTAAATGCAATAGCCGCAGCCCAGGGCCTCCACCCGGCGCAGGACATCCTCCGTGCCCCCGGAGGGGATGTTGTCCAGGTCCAGGGTGATGACATCACGCCCGGTCACATTGTTGGCTTTGCGCCGGGGCCCGGACAGTGTGCCGGCCATAAAGCCGCCCACATCCTTGAGGTCATCCTGCTGGGCCTTTTTCATATTCAGATATGCCGCCAGGGTTTCCGTGCCTCTGGCGGGGGCCTGGAGCCGGGCCCACAGCTCAGAGATGAGCATGGTCTGGGCTTGCCAGGTCATGGCCCGCCGGTTGCTCCCGGCGGATATTGTGATTTTGCGGTCATATTGCATGGGGCGGCACCTCTTAGTCGGGTTTTTTCAGCTCATGGCTGGAGGCCAGAGAAACAGCGTCATGCACGGTCTTGGTGGTGTGCTCATCCAGCCATTTCCGGCACAAGCTGGTGGAATAGTCCTGCTCCCCGGTGTCCTTGATGATACGCTCACGCAGGCGGAGGAGCTTGGCCTCCTTGGCATCGGCGGCGGCCTCTTTCAGATCAAACAGGAGCTTGACCTGCCCCAGCATGATTTCCACATCGGCCACCTCCTCTGCAATCTCCTGGAGGTTGTTGTGGCCCCGGAGGTTTTTGGAGAGCTCCTTGGTCAGCTCTGCCATTTCCTCCATGCAGATGATGAGCTGGTGCTCTTTGCCGTAGGCCTCAACGGCCCGCTGGCAGACGGCGGTTTCCCATGGGGTCATCTAAAACACCTCCCGGTCTTTTTGTCCTTGATTTCAATGCGGGCCAGCAGCTCAAAGCCGCTTTCCGCTATGATAAACTTGAGCACCTTGATGAGAAAATTGACCTTGCCCTCCAGGGCGGCGTCCTCCTGCATGATAGGCCGCAGGGCGTTGTATGCGGTGGGGTCTGGGTAGCCCTCGCCATTCTCCCAGGGTTTAGGGGTCATCTCGCAGCACCTCCCCGGCGGCATTGCAGGTAGTTCTCCGTGGGCTCCCAATCCTCCAGCACAAAGACTGTTTCCTCCGGCCCCAGGCCGTGGAGGTCACACACAAAGTCACCGTCCCCAATATACATGCAATGGTCGCAGAGGTTGGGGTCACAGGTCTTGGGCGCCGGGCGGCGGCGCTTTTTGTTCTTGGCCATGGTCAAAGCCTCCTTTCAGTTTCCGGCCTTGAAGTTGTAGACGGGCACCAGCCGCCCCTCAATGGTAACGGTGGGCTGGATGCAGGAGATGATTTCCTCCATGTCCTTATAGGCAAAGGGGGCCTCATCCATCGTGTCAAAATTCACGCAGGTGGTATAGATACCGGCCATAGAGGCCTCATACTGTTCAAGTGAGAATTTGCGCCGGGCCTGTTTTCTGGAGTAAAGCCGCCCAGCACCGTGGGGAGCGGAACAGTTCCAGTCCTCATTACCTTTGCCGATACACACCAGGATGCCGTCCCGCATGTTGAGAGGGATGGTCAGTTTTTCCCCGGCCTTGGCGGAAACGGCCCCTTTCCTCAGCACTCCGGCGGTGGTGTCAATGTAGTTGTGGATGGTATCATGGCACTCAAGGAGAAAACCACCCAGCTCATCAAGGATGTTGAGGATGATGGTTTCCCTGTTTGTCCTGGCAAAAGCGTTGAGGATGGCACAGTCGTGCAAGTAGTGCTCCAGGTCCTCCCCGTCTAAATAGGCAAGGTCATCCGGGCCTGCTGCTTTCAAGGCGGTTTTCCATTCTTTGAGCTTGGCCTCACGCTGCTGGGGTTCAATCTGGGAGAGGTCCGGGCGGCCTCTCTGCTTGCTTTTGTGAGCGGCAATGTCTTGGTAATAGTTGGCCACAGAGAGGCCAATATTGCGGCTCCCCGTGTGGACGCACAAAGCGCCTCCAGCATAGGCCTCAATGAAATGGTTTCCGCCGCCCAGGGTCCCGGCGCTCCTCATGGCCAGGTCTTTGGTGTCCTGCCGCAGATCGCCCCAGCAGTACATCTTTTCAAGCTCCGTGTAAACGGGGTAGCGGTAGGCGTGAACGGCCCTCCCGCAAGGTACTCTTTTTCGGATTGCGGCATCCAGCTCCTCAAGTCGTTCCTCAAAGGAAATGTTAGTGCGGGCCAGCATGACGCCACAGGCGATGTCCACACCCACCAGGTTGGGGCACACTCGGTCATGGATGGTCATGGTGGTGCCGATGGTGCAGCCTTTCCCAGCGTGGCAATCCGGCATGATGCGGATTTTGGAGCCCTCCGCAACGGGGGCGGCGGCCATTTGTTCAATCTGGGCCATGGCCTCCGGCTCGATGGTCCGGGCGAAAATTTTTAAGTCAGCCATAATGTACCTCCTTAGATTTTGGTGTTGTACTCTTTCGGCTGGATGACAATGGTGATGGCGTCCTTGCAGATGGTCAGCTCTTTCACCCTTGCCTCCAGGATGCCGGGGCCACAGTGGCGGGGGTTTTCCATCCACCGCAGGGAGGGAGCGGTCCCCACTTCCTCCCTTGAGGTTTTCACGGTGACGGGGATGTCATCGCTGCCCCGGCCAATGGAAAAAATGAGGTCTAACACAGTAAACTTTTTCCTCATGCGCTCAGTTCCTCCCTTATCATGTGTGGGCAGTTTGCCTGGACCAGAGCCTTGGCCATGATTGGCACCACGCTGTTGCCGATGCGGGCCACCTGTTCCTTGATGGGGTAGGGCCTGCCCTCGCTGTCATGGGTGATGATGTAGTCCGCAGGAAAGCCCTGCATGAGTTTGAGCTCCGGCTCTGCCTTGAGCATCCGCAGGAAAATGTCCTTGAGGATGTACTGCTGGCCATTCAGCTCTGTCACGACATTCACCAGGCCAAAACGGTCTTTGGTGGTGATGGTGGCCAGGGGCTCCTCAAGGGTCTGCCCGCAGCCGGTGCCGTAGTATTTGATGAGGAAAGCGGACACCAGGCCAAAGTGGCCGGGGGAGGTCGTGATGGTGTGGATGGGCTCCCGGCAGCTCTGGCCAATGCCGGTTTTGTAAAACTTGGTGACAAAGGCCGTCACAAGGCCATAGCGGTTGCTGGTGTCAATGGTTTTGATGGGCTCCGTCAAGAGCTGCCCCCGGGCATCTCCGGCTTTGGTTTCTCCGTGGTATTGGATGAGAAAAGCAACGGCCTCCTGGTTGTTCACGATGTACGGGGTGGGGTTTTCCACAACATACTTGCGGTAGCCATTCGCAATGCGGCGCATGGTGGCATCCGCCAGAGGTTTGGGCCGGTTGAAAATAGATCGCCCCAGGTCAGACCAGTCAATGAAGTCCCCACAGGGGAGCCATTTCTCTGTGCCGTTTCCGCCATCCTTGCTATGCGTGCGTGTTGGCCAGATAATAGGGCGCATGTCCCGCCTAAATATGGCATACCACCGTTTTCTGGTGGTTGGTGCTCCATAATCAGCGGCCACAAGCTCACGGCTGTCAAAGGCATACCCCAGGGAGCACATGGCCTTGATGAATTTGTTGTAGTCCTCCCCGGCCCGCTCCTTGATGGGTCTGCCGGTGCTGTCCAGAGGGCCCCATTGCTGGATTTCCTCAACATTTTCCATGATGATGATTTCCGGCAAAATGGCCTTTGCGTGTTTGTAGACGGCCCAGGGGAGAATACGGAGCCCCTGGTGCCTGGGCTGTCCGCCCTTTGCCTTTGAGTGGCTGGTGCAGTCCGGTGAGGCCCACATGAGGTCAACGGGTCTGCCAGCCACATATTTCTGGAGGTCAACGGTGAAAATGTCCTCCGTCAGATGCAGGGTGTGGGGGTGGTTGACCTTGTGGATGCGGATTGCCTCCGGGTCATGGTTGATGGCAATGTCAATGGGACGGTTGAGGGCCAGCTCAATGCCTTTGCTGGCCCCTCCGCCACCTGCAAAACAGTCAATGAGCAGTCCGTTCATGCGGGTGTTTCTCCTTTGTGTTTTTTCCGCCGGAAAAAACGGCGGTCAATCGGCCCGGAAACCATGCCGGGCAAGGTAGCGCTCCGCCTGCTGTTCCTGGGTGAAATGGCGGCTCTTGCGGCGCTCCCGGTCCCGTCCATAGACAACGGTGGAGCCGATGCCCTGCACCAGCCAGTAGTCCTTGTTGTTCTTGCGGACCAGGTTGTAATAGACGGCCTCGCCTTTATCGTTTACCATGTGCATGGTCCGTGCCTCCTTTGATTTAATCCTTTGTGAAGTAGTAGCCCACCCACCCGGCGGCTTTGAGGGGCAGGTCCGGGGCCCAGGGCACCGGCTCCCCCATGATGGAGCAGACGGTGGAGAGCATGGCGTCCTCCGTGTCCCAGGGGGCCACATCAATGACCACCTCATCATGCACATGGAACACCACGGGGAGCCCGGCGGCCTCCAGTCGGTCAATGGAGAGGGCCAGGCAGTCACGGGCAATGGCCTGCACGCAGTTCTCCACCAGCTTGCCGCCGTAGGTTTCGATGCGTTTCCAGCGCTTTGTTTTCTGGTCCATGCCCATGTAGGAGATGGAGGGCCGCCCCCATTCGTTCTGGCCAATGCCGGGGCTGATATAGTAGAGCTTGCGCCCGGAGGGGAGCCGGATGGTGAGGCAGTCGGTGCCGTTGTCATAGTCGTACTCACGGGCCAGCAGCAGGCCATTGACGCCGGTACTGCCGCCCTCGGTGATGACCTGGACGGCGGCATTGTCCATGGAATACCACAGGTCACGGATGCGCTTGTTGGCCTCCCGCCAGCGGCTCACGATGTCCGGGAGCTCCTCCTCGGTGAGGCCCATGTCCAGGGCTCCCATGGTGATGAGGGCCCCGGTGCTGCCCTGGTAGCCCAGGGCCAGCTCTGCCACCTTGCCCTTTTGGCGGAGGGCGTACTCCGGGCGGCCTTTCTTGATGAGCTCCAGGGGGACGCCGAACATTTGAGAGGCGGATGCCTCATAGATTTTGCCGTGGGTGCGGAACACCTCCAGCCGCCATTGCTCCTTGGCCAGCCATGAGATGACACGGGCCTCAATGGCAGAAAAGTCGGCGTCAATCAGCACATGCCCCTCCGGGGCCACAAAGGCCGTGCGGATGAGCTGGCTGAGTGTGTCTGGCACGCTCCCATAGATGAGCCGGAGGGCATCCAGCTTGCGGCCCTTGACCAGCTCACGGGCCAGGTCCAGCGGCTCCGTATAGGTCCGGGGCAGGTTTTGCACCTGCACCAGCCTCCCGGCCCACCGCCCGGTCCTGTTCGCCCCGTAGAATTGGAGCAGGCCCCGGACCCGTCCGTCCTCGCAGACGGCGGCCTCGATGGCGTCATACTTCTTGGTGGAGGTCTTGCCCAGCTCTTGCCGGATTTCCAGCATCCGGCTCACCTGGGGGCTGTTATCGTCACGGCCCAGCAGGCGGGCCACCGTGTCCTTTCTCAGATCGGCCAGCTCCTCACCAATCTCCTCCTGGAGCCAGGTGGTGAGCTGGGCCACGCTGTTGGGGTTGGACAGGCCGGAGAGCTGCATGGCCTCCGCCATGAGGGTCTGGCGCACGGTGTCCCCCAGAGAGAGGGCCCCGGTGACCAGTTCCAGGTCCACGGCCACGCCCCTGGCGTTGATGATGAGGTCCGTTTCCCACTGCTTTTGCACCCAATCCGGGACGGGGAAAGCGGACAGCCGCTTTTCAATCTCCATCTCGGTGACCACATCCTGCTTGCAGTATTCTTTGAAAAGCTCCCATTTGGCGGGGTCGTGCTGGGGCAGGTTGCGGCTCCGCTGGCCGTTGGCCTTGGAGGGCTTGCAGGGGACGCAGAAATAACGGATGAGGGCCTTGCCGGTGTTGAGCTTTTGCTTGTCCTGGGGGAGCCCCAGGGCCTTGCCGGTGGCGTCCAGGCCTGCCGTGTAGCCACAATAGAGGCCGTGGAACATGGTGCAGCGCCATTGGTCCGGCGGCAGGGTGCCCATGTACTTGGACAGACAGCCCCACTCAAAGGGGGCATTGTAGGCGTGCTTGATGTATTCCGGGCTGGTGATGGCCTGGACCAGCCACGGGGGGAGCCGCTCCCCCCGTGCCAGGTCGATGATTTGAACAGGCGCACCATCCACGCTGAACGCAAAGAGCAAGATTTCAAAGTCCGGGCTCTGGATGTACTTCTGGGCACCGGCCTTTGCCAGCGGCACGCTGGAGTAGGTTTCAAGGTCAATGCTGAGATGGTGCATGTGTGGGCCTCCTTATGCGCTGAAAGCGGCGTCCTTGGTGTAGAGCTCCATGATGTTCTCCGTGTTCACGCCACGGGCCTCCAGCTCATCCATCATGGCCTTAAAGAGCGGGGTGCCGGTCACATACTGGACCAGCTCCTCAGAGGAGAGGCTGGTGGCGTTGTGGAGGGATTTCTTGCGGATGTCCTCCCCGTTGCCGGTAGGGGTCCAGGCCTCCTGCTCCTCAAAGGTGGCGTCCTCAATGTCATTGACCAGCATGGCCTGGACACGGGCGGGTTTCTGCACCAGCATCTTGACCGTGTTGAGCAGGTGGGCGGTTTCCATGTCCTTGACCTCAATGGCCAGGCCAAAGGCTCCAATCCAGAGCTTTCCATCAAAGCGGGTTTTCATTGGTAAATCCTCCTTTTATCGTTATCACACGGGCTGGCCAGTGATGGGGTTGATGCCGTTGTTGCCGTTCCAGGGCGGGGTGTTGGCGGGGGTGGGGGCGGCACCATAACCGGGGGCCGCCGGGGCACCGTAGGCCCCAGGAGTGGCCCCATAGGCCGGAGTGGCAGGGGCGGCAGGAGCGCCGCCAATCCCGGCAAAGTCGGAGGCGGCGGAGGCCTGGCCGCTCAAGGGCTCCCCGTCACGGGTCTTGAGGACATTGCCCAGGCCGCAGCCGATGCCCTTATTGCCGCTGTTGGAGTAGCCGAAAAAGCGGATGGTGACCCGGCCATACATCCCGCTGTAAATGTCAGAGGGGGCCAGCTCACAGTTGATGTTGTCGATGCCCACCACCTGGGGCTTGTTCTTGGTGGAGGCGGTCATCACCCAATGGCCCTTGCACTCATCGCCAAAGGGGACGCCGGACTTTCTCACGCCGTCACCGTCCCAGATGGGGACGGCCAGCATGGGAGGCCGGGCACCGTTCCACACCTTGGTCAAGGCCTCCTGGGCGGCGGCCTGGATGGCGGCGTCAATGTCCGCCTTGGTGCTCACATCCGTCTTGGGGATGAGGATGGTGACGGAAAACTTGGGCTCACCGCCCTGCTTGGCGGCTCTGGGGGTGGTCAGATTGCAGTAGGACAGGCGGACCTCGCCGGTCAGCACTTTCATGGGGTCATTCTGATACATAGTCTTTGTTCTCCTTTTTGATAGATTGCCTTGTGTGTTGCGTATCAAAGGGCGGTGTCCGCCCATAGCGCCTTGATTTTCACCCAGCGCTCATGCCGGGCTTTGGCGGCCTTGACCTTGCGGGTCAGCCGGTTGTTGTTTTTGAGGGTTTCCACCACGGCGGGGTGGCGGCTCTTTGGGTTGCTCACCTTGCGCCAGCCGTCTGTAAACTCTCTGGAGGCCAGTTTCCAGGCGTCCTCACTTTCCTGGATGGCTTGCTCCAGGTGGGCGGTCAGCCGGTCAATGGCCTGCCGGTTGTCGAAGTCCCAGCGGTGCATCAGCTTGAACAGCTTGCGGGTGTTGGGGATGGTCATGTCACAGAGCCGGTCCAGGTAGATGTCCGCCCGGAAAGTGTCCGCCTGGATGTGGACCAGGGTGTCCGGGTCGGTGAACATGGGGCAGCTCTCACAGCGGTCCCGATCTGGCAGGGCGGAAATGTAGCTCCTGGGCTCCGCCACCTTGTACTGCACGGACCGGGTGCAGCACGGGGACACGGGGAAAACCGGGTCGTGGTCTTTGCAGTCCAGCGGGACAAATGGGCGGAGGCCGAGCCGGGCGTGGGCACAGGCGTTGTATTTAAGCATCTGCACCCACTCCGGCGAAGTCCGCAGCGGCGGGGCTGTATGCCTCCCGCTTGTCGGAGGCAGGGGCAAGGGTGGGCTTGCCCAGGGGCTTGGTCACATAGCCGCCAATCTTCTCCGCAAATTCAGCCTTGCCCATGAGTTTCTCCAGCTCGGAGAGGGTCTTGGGTTTGCGGTCATACACCAGGGCCTCATCATAACCGGCGGCAATGACGGCCTGGATGGCGGCGTCCTGGTCGGTAAAGGTGCGGATGCTCCGGCCCGCCACCAGTTTCCAGCCGGGGATTTCCTTGCCTGCCAGCAGGGCCTCCGTGGCGTAGGCCTCCAGGTCCTTGTACCATTGGACCAGGTGGGCCCCACGCTCCAGCAGGTCACCAATCTCAGCATCCGTGAGGAGCGGGGGCGGTGCGCCGTTCACCACGCCGCCAGCGGAAACAAAGGCCTCCGCCTTTTCGTTCCAGGCTCCGGCAGGCACGCAGTCCTTGAAGTCCTCCAGGGCGGTGTTGATGTTGGCACGGGCCCGGCATTGGGCCTTGCCACGGCAAAAGCGGCAATGGTCGCCGGGGACAAACTCTCCCAGGCCGGAAAAGGCTTTCTGGGCAATGGGCTTGATGCTCTCGCCCCAGGCCCGCAGCTCCTCAACGGTGATTTCATCCGTGGTGTAGCTGTCAAGCCGGGGTTGGTCAATGGTCATGCGGACCCGCTTGATGGTGTCCCCGAACACGGGGGCATAGCGGTGGAGAGCGCCCAGGGCGTAAAGCCGCATTTGGGGATTGCCCACGGCGGACACGGGGACGCCCTTGCCGTGCTTGTAGTCCACGATGCTGAGGAGGTCACCGCCGATGATGCAGCAGTCACAGGTACCAAAGCCCTCCGGCACATAGTCCGAAAAGTCCACCTGGACCTCCACGGCCACGGTGGGGGCGGTGTCGTAGGCCATGACCTGCTCCGTGATGTGTTCCAGGTACAGGTCCGTGGTCTTGTCCATCTCCGGGGTGTAAAGGGGGTCTTTTTTGAGCTTGTTGAGCCGGGTGTTGTAGGTCCGGGTGCTCATGGGGGTGCATTTCTTGGTGACCTTGAGCTCACCAATAGCGTGGGCCAGGCGGCCCTCCTCCGCATACTCGCTGGTGCTCTCTGGCAGGCCCTCCTCAAAGCGGGGGGCCGCTGTGCATACCAGCCAGCGGGAGGCGGAGGACGCCGAAAGCAGAGCGTGTTTGACAGGGGGCATGGTGGCACCTCCTTAAATCTGAGCGCCCAGGGCCCGGAGCTCGGTGGCGAAAGTGCCGTACTGCTCCGGCTGGAGCTGGGTGACGGCCTGCACGCCGTAGCGGCCCAGCAGCTCCAAAAGCTGCTGCATCTTCCCGGCATCCACCAGGGAGGCCCCGGCACGGGAGATTTGGTCCAGGGTGTAGGTGGGGGCTCCCGCCACGGGCACGGTGGGGGCCGGGGTGTTACCAGGGGCGGCAGATGTCTGGCCAGCAGTCGGCGCAGGAGCGGGGTTGGGGGCCGCCACAGGGGCCGCAGGCGCAGGGGTAGGGGTCTGGGTAGGGGTGACCGGCGCAGGGCTCACAGGGGCCGCAGGAGCGGGCGCAGGGGCCGGTGCCGGGGCGGTGGGATAGCTGGCCACCGGCAGGGGCTCATCCGGGGTCAAGATGCTGGGGTCCGGGCCGGAGGCAATGGCCTCCGCCAGCTTGAGGATAGAGGCGGCCAGATCGGGAGCCTCAACGGTGATTTTCATTTCCATCATGGATGTCATCCTCCTTTTCGTTGTCTTTGCAGTCACATTTTTCTCCGGGGTCCAGGTTGGCCCCGCAATAGGGGCAGGTCCAGTAGTAGGGCATGGCTCAGTCCTCCAAAACGCTTGTCCAGTAGTCAAAGCGGTCCATGACCTTGCGGGAGTGGTCGGTGGAGTATGTCCCGGCGGCCCACAGGTTTTGAGCGCCGGAGGGGCCGCAGTTGTAGGCCATGACAGCCAGCTCCGGGTCCCCGTAGGCGGTGAGGTAGTCGGACAGGAACAGGACACCGGCCTCAATGTTTCCGGCGGGCGTCATGGGGTCAATCCCTTGCTCCAGGAGCCACCCATGGTTGACCTGGTTGATTTGCATGAGGCCATAGTCATTGGTGCTGCTGGCGGCATCCGGGTCAAAGCGGCTTTCCACATCGGCCACGGCCAGCGCCAGGGCGTATGGGACGCCGTACTCCTCACAGCAGGCCTGCATGGTCACCTGGAGGTCATAGTCCAGGAGGTTGCCGTCCGTCACGATGTCATCCCGCCAGAGCACCGCCTCCGGGGTGGGGCTGGGCGTGGGGGCCACGCTGGGCTCTGCTGAGGGCTCCGGGGTGGCGGTGCTCTCCAGGACCGGCTCCGGGAGGGTGGGCACCGCTTTGTCAGCGGCGCTCACCCCCACGCAGTAACCGGCGGCGAAAATGGCGGCGCACACCAGCGCCAGGATGATGACCGGGCCATAGTTGCGGCGGCGCTTGCGCCGGGCATGGCGGCTTGGGGCTCTCTGGCCAATCTCATGGGTGGTCACGGAGCTCACCCCTTAGTTGCCGATGCGGCGGAAAAGCTCCTCCGCCAGCTCTCGGACGGTGTACTGCTCCAGGGGGTTGGTGTCCTCAGCCTCCACGGTGAGGGAGGAGGAAATGAGGAAAGCGGGGCGGGACCCGCTGGAGTAGCTGCACTTGCTGAAGCTGACATTGCCATTGGAGACCAGCCCCATGACCCATGTGTCATCCTCATTGACCTTGGGGGTGCTCCAGGGCGTCACGGACCACTCAAAGCGCTCCGGCAGGGGCAGGATGTCATGGTACTTGCGGAGCTCGTCCAGGGTCAGCGGGGCCACCTTGCAGTCACAGGTGCCATACTCCGTGGAGCCGTTGAGGGCGGTGAGGTCCACGGTGCGGGTGATGACCTCATCGGGGTTGCCGTCCGTGAGGCTCCGCAGGTAGGGGCCATTGAGGTGGGCCCGCAGGGAGCTGGCGGCAAAGTTGTTGGTGCTGCCAAAGGCGTGGGTCATCTGCTCCAGGTGGAGCAGCAGGGTGCCGTCCTTGCGGTGCTCCAGCACCAGGCAGGGCTCCCCGTGGTAATCAATGACCTTGCCGGGGGCGATGTTCTGAACAGCGGTTTTCATTGGTGATGTCCTCCTCAGTCTTTCTTTTCACGGCGGATGAGCTGGTTGTTTTCGTAGATGGGGCCGGAGCCGGTCCAGATGTACTCACATTCCGGGCCAATGAGGGTGCCGGTCAGCTTGTGGGTGGCGGCGTCCACATCCTCAGCCCAAACCTCAAGTTTGAGCTTTTCGCCGGTGGATTTGTGCCGCACGCCGATGCTATACTTGTACTCGTACATGCTGGCCCTCCTCACTGGTCGGTTTCGTCCTCATCATCGTCCCCGGAGATGTCGATGAGGTTTTCCGCCTGGACGATGATTTCAGACACAATTTGACGGATGGGCAGGCCGGTCTTGAAACGGAGCCGCCGGACCACTTTCTCCGCCTCCGGGGTGAGCCGGACGGTGCCGATGCACTCATCGGTGCTGGTCCGGGTCCTCAAAATAATGGGTTTCATGGTGTGCCTCCTTTGAATGTTGTGAAAAGCGGTGGTGCGGGTATGTACCTCAGCGGCTCTGCTTTCCCCTCCGCTCAAGTTCCTGCTGCATCCTGAGCTGGGCAAGGGAAGCATCATACTGCAATCGCTGGTCCGGGAGGCGGACCCCAGAACGGCCCCGGCGCAGTTCCGTGTAGAGCGTGGACAGCGGCACATCAAGGGCCACCGCCATGTCTTTGACCGTTTTGCCTTGCTCCCAAAGCTCCTGGAGCGCCTGCCGGGCCTGGAGCGTTGCGAAAGCGTAGCTCGCCATGTTCTCACCTCTTTTCTGCTTGCGGGCATAAAAAAAACTTAGCTTGCCGGGTGCCAGATTTTACAATCTGGACCCTGCAAACTAAGTGTAGTGGGTGCCCAGTCTTAATTCGCCACTAAAAGCACTTGTAATATGGGAACTTGCGTGGTAAAATACATTTTTGTGTTGAATTTTGATTAGGAGTTGGGTTTAAATGCAGAAACTCAGAAATATTGCGATAATTGCGCACGTTGACCACGGCAAGACAACGCTTGTCGATGAGATGCTCAAGCAGAGCGGTGTTTACCGCGAAAATCAGGAGATCGTTGAGCGAGTCATGGACTCGAACGACCTTGAGCGCGAGCGCGGCATCACAATAATGGCAAAGAACACCGCCGTGCAGTACGGCGATACGAAAATAAACATAGTCGATACGCCGGGACACGCGGACTTCGGCGGCGAGGTCGAGCGTATACTCAAGATGGTAAACGGCGTTATCCTGCTTGTTGACGCGGCCGAGGGCCCGATGCCGCAGACGAGATTTGTCCTGTCGCGCGCACTCGAGCTTGGTCACAGAGTCATCGTTGTCGTCAATAAGATCGACCGTCCCGACCAGCGCATCCACGAGGTCATCGACGAGGTGCTTGAGCTTCTTATGGATCTTGACGCGACCGACGAGCAGCTCGACTCCCCGATGCTGTTCTGCTCCGGCCGCCAGGGCACCGCAAGCTACTCTCCCGATGTTCCGGGCACAGACCTCAAGCCCCTGTTTGATACCATATTGGAGTATATCCCCGAACCCGAGCAGGATCTGGACAGCCCGTTCCAGATGCTCGTTTCCAGTATAGATTATAACGAATATGTCGGACGCATTGCCATCGGCCGCATCGAGCGCGGCATAATAAAGCAGAATCAGGAGATCGAGGTCTGCAACTATCACAATCCCGACGCTGCGCCGATGAAGGCCAAGGCCGTGTCGCTTTATGAGTTTGACGGTCTGAACAAGGTCCCCGTGACTGAGGCTGCAGCCGGCAATATTATTGCAATGAGCGGCATCGGCGACGTCACCATCGGCGATACCATCTGTGCGAAGGGCTTTGCCGAGCCTCTGCCGTTTGTCAAGATCTCGGCTCCCACGCTGGAAATGACCTTCTCTGTCAACGACAGTCCCTTTGCCGGCCGCGAGGGCAAGTTTGTCACATCGCGCCAGATCCACGACAGACTTATCCGCGAAACGCTCAAGGACGTATCCCTGCGAGTGACCGATGTTGACGGCGCAACGGATTCCTTCAACGTTGCAGGCCGCGGCGAAATGAGCCTGAGCATACTCATAGAAACCATGCGCCGCGAGGGCTATGAGTTTCAGGTCTCGCCTCCGCGCGTGCTGTATAAGGAGATAGACGGCGCAACGTGCGAGCCTATCGAGCGCGTCGTTATCGACGTTCCGTCCGACTACATGGGCGCTGTCATGGAAAAGCTCGGCGCTCGCAAGGGCGAGTTTGTCGAGATGACCCCGATCGGCAGCCGCGTCAAGCTCAGCTACCTCATTCCGTCGCGCGGATTGTTTGGCTATCGCAACGAGTTCTTGACCGATACGAAGGGCGAGGGCATCATGGCCTCCGTCTTTGAAAAATACGAGCCGTACAAGGGCGATATCGCGCGCCGCAACACGGGCTCGCTGATCGCGTTTGAAACCGGCGAGGCCGTTGCCTACGGCATTTGGAACGCACAGGAGCGCGGCGCGATGTTCATAACGCCGGGCACAAAGGTGTATGCCGGCATGATCGTCGGCGTTTGCCCGAAGTCCGACGACGTTGCAGTAAACGTCTGCCGCACAAAGCACCTGACGAACACCCGTGCTTCCGGCTCGGACGAGGCTCTGCGCCTCATTCCGCCCAGACAGATGAGCCTTGAGCAGTGCCTTGAGTTTCTGGCCGATGACGAGCTTCTTGAGGTAACGCCCAAGAACCTGCGTCTGCGCAAGAGCATCCTCGACCATGGCCAGCGCATGAAAACCGTCATGAGAAACAGATAAATAAAAAGCAAAAGCTCCCTTTTCGGGAGCTTTTATGCTATAATGATCTAAAAAACTGCGGAGGTAACAAATATGAAGCTTGCAATGGCGCAGATGCGCATGACCGACAGCATGGAGGAAAACCTCGGTACCTCGCTTGAAATGTGCGCTCTTGCGCGCGGAAGCGACCTGCTGTTTTTCCCCGAGATCCAGCTTACGCCGTTTTTTCCGCAGTATGAAAAGCGCGATGTGTCGAAATATGCTCTGACGCCGGACAGCGATATGATAGCCCGGCTCAAAGACGCCGCGCGCGATAACGGCTATTACATGTCGCCGAACGTGTACCTTGAGCTTGACGGCAAAAGATACGACACCTCGCTGTGGATAGATCCGCAGGGTGAGGTGCTCGACAGTGCGGAAATGGTGCATATCGCGCAGGCCGAGCAGTTTTACGAGCAGGATTATTACACTCCCGCGCCCGACGGCTTCAAGGTTTTTGACACGCCGTTCGGAAAGGTGGGCATAGTCATATGCTTTGACCGCCACCTGCCCGAGAGCATCCGCACCTGCACCATGATGGGCGCGGAGCTTATCATCATCCCGACGGCGAATACCGAGGCAGAGCCAATGGAGATGTTCGAGTGGGAGGTGCGCGTGCAGGCAATGCAGAATCAGGTGTTCGTTGCAATGTGCAACCGCGTGGGGCTTGAGGGAGATATGGACTTTGCAGGACAGTCGATCGTCGTGCATCCGAGCGGTGATGTCATAGTCAAGGCGGATAACGCGCAGAAGCTTGTGACCTGCGAGATAGACCTTGCCGAGTCGCGCCTTTGGCGCGGCAAAAGGCCGTATATATCGACGCGCCGCCCGGACATGTATTTATGAAAAGGCTTATTGCAAAATTCGCCGACAAAACCTTTGTGCGCTTTGTGCTCGTCGGCGTTATCAACACGCTTTTCGGCTCGGCGATAATGTTCGTCTTTTATAATGTTTTTCACCTGAGCTATTGGCTCAGCTCGGCGTCAAACTACTTTTTCGGCAGTATACTGAGCTATTTTCTCAATAAGTACTACACGTTCCGGTATAAAAAGCGCGATTGGAAGGTCGTCGCGCGCTTTGCGGCGAATATTTGCCTGTGCTATCTTGTGTCCTACGGTGTTGCAAAGCCGATCGTGTCGGCGCTTTTGTCTGGCTTTTCCGTTGCCGTCCGCGAAAACGGAGCAATGCTCTGCGGCATGTGCATTTTCGTCGCGCTCAACTACCTCGGCCAGCGCTTTTTCGCGTTTAAAAATGAAGACGGTAAATAAAAATTGCGTTCCATATCGGAACGCAATTTTTATCTCGGCATTATTGCCGTATCAAACTCCGTCCAGGGGAAGGCTCTGGGCGGTTTTACTTTAAAGGTCATAAATCTGCCGGTGGCCGGATTGGTAAATCCGATGCTGTATGACCACAGGGCGATATCGCAGCCGTCGTCTCTGCCGCCGTACTTCCTGTCGCCGACGAGGGGGAGACGGCGGTGAGTAAACTGTGCGCGTATCTGGTGCGTGCGGCCGGTGATGAGGTTTATCTCGACCATGCTCAGCTCGCCGTTCGAGCCGAGCAGCCTGTAGTCGAGCACGGCCTCCTGCGAGCCGCGGCAGGGCTTGTTCACAACGAAGGTCTTGCGCTGCTCCTTCGAGCGCAGCAATATATCCTCCATGCGGCCTTTTCGCTCCTGCGGAACGCCGCGCACAACGGCAAGATAGGTCTTTTTGAACTCTCCTGCGCGTATCTGACGGCTCAGCTCCGATGCCGTTTCGGGATTCTGCGCAAAGACCATCAGCCCCGATACGACCTGATCGAGCCGGTGCACCGTGCGGATATCCGCATTTTCGTTTCCGAGCGCCTGCCGCAGAAGCGAGGGCATGCCGCCCGGCTCGTCGGTCGATATAACGCCTGCCGGCTTTATCGCAACTATTATATTGTCATCGTAATAAATAATGTCCATGTCTATACTTTAGCTCAGCGCGACCGATTCGTCAAGTGGACGCATGGACTTATTGCAGCTCATCAGTAGTTTATTACTCTCAGCTCGAAATAGCTCTGGGGATGCGCGCAGGTCGGGCAGCTTTCGGGAGCCTCGGGCCCCTCGTGAATGTGTCCGCAGTTGCGGCATATCCAGATGACCTTCTCGCGCTTTGCAAAAACGCTTCCGCTGCGCACATTGTCAAGCAGCTTGAGGTAGCGCTCCTCGTGCTCTTTTTCAATAGCGCCGACGCTGCGGAAAAGCTGCGCGATATCAGCAAAGCCCTCGGCGTCGGCCTCCTCGGCCATACGCGCGTACATATCCGTCCACTCCTCGTTTTCTCCGGCTGCCGCCAGAACGAGATTTTCCTCCGTCGAGGGGATCGCGCCGCCGCAAAGAAGCTTGAACCACAGCTTGGCGTGCTCTTTCTCGTTTGCCGCGGTCTCCTCAAAAATCGCCGCTATCTGCTGATAGCCGTCCTTCTTTGCTTTCGACGCAAAATAGGTGTATTTGTTGCGTGCCATGCTCTCGCCTGCGAATGCTTCCATAAGATTTTTTTCGGTTTTTGTGCCTTTAAGCTCTGCCATAATATCCGCTCCTTTGTTTTTTCTTGATTATATCATCCGTGTACCGCGCAAGCTGTAGAAAACACTACAAAAATACGCCTTGATTTTCTTCGGCCATGCGGCTAAAATAGCTCTTATCTCAGAGGTGATGATATGAACACAAAACGAAGCTGCGGCGTGCTGCTGCCGCTGTTTTCGCTGCCGTCGGAGCACGGCATCGGAACGATGGGCAAGGCCGCTTATGAATTTATAGATTTTCTCGCCGCCGCAGGGCAGTCGTGGTGGCAGCTGCTGCCCGTCGGGCCTGCCGGAAGCGGCGATTCGCCGTACAACAGCTTTTCAAGCTTTGCCGGCAATGCGTATTGTATCGATCTCGATATGCTCGTGCAGGACGGGCTGCTTACCAAAGCAGAGGTCTCCGCTGTCGATTGGGGCAACGATGCGCAGTCGGTCGCTTACGAAAAGCTGCGCGCTCACCGAATGCCGCTTCTGCGCAAGGCAGCGCGGCGCGGCCTTGAAAAGGACGCTGCGGAGTTTGACTCCTTCTGCCGCGATAACGCTTCGTGGCTTTCCGACTATGCGCTTTATATGGCGCTCAAGGAGCATTTCGGCGGCGCTTCGTGGACGGAATGGCCGGAGGATATCCGCCTGCACCGAGCGGAGGCCGTGGAAAAATACCGCGCAGAGCTTGCGTCCGACGTGCGGTTTTATTCTTACGTTCAGTATCTTTTCTACCGCCAGTGGGATGCCCTGCGCGAGTATGCGCGCAAAAACGGCGTCGGCATGATCGGCGATATGCCCATATACGTCGCGCTCGACTCGGCCGACGTGTGGTCAAGCCCGGAGTTTTTCCTGCTCGACGAGAAAAACGTTCCCATTGAGGTCGCCGGAGTGCCGCCGGACTATTTCAGCGCCGACGGTCAGCTCTGGGGAAATCCGCTGTACGATTGGGACGCCATGCGCCGCGACGGCTACGGCTGGTGGATACGCCGCGTTGACGGTGCGTCAAAGCTGTATGACATGCTGCGCATTGATCACTTCCGCGCATTTGAAAGCTACTGGGCCGTGCCGCGCGATGCCGAAAGCGCAAAGGAAGGGCAGTGGCGGCCGGGACCGGGCATGGATCTTGTCGGCAGGCTCACCGCGTGGTTTAATAACGTCAGCTTTATTGCCGAGGATCTCGGCTCGCTCACGCCGGAAGTGCATAAAATGCTCGCCGACAGCGGCCTGCCGGGTATGAAGGTGCTCGAATTTGCGTTCGACCCCAATTCGCTCAGCGACTATCTGCCGCACAGGATAGGCGAAAACAGCATTTGCTACGCCGGAACGCACGACAATAATACTCTGCGCGGCTGGATAGACGAGGAGAACGCCGAAACGCTCGCCTTTGCGCGCGAATATCTCGGCATAGGCGAAAATGACGATCTTGCCGCCGCAGTTCTGCGCGCCGGCATGAGGTCGAAAGCGGAGCTTTTCGTGTTTCAGATGCAGGATGTCCTTGGACTGGGAGCCGAGGCGCGCATAAACACTCCGGGAACTGTCGGCGGCAACTGGTGCTGGCGCATGAAGCCGGGGCTGCTCACGCCGCAGCTTGAAAAAAGCCTGCGCCGCATGGCGTATATCTACGGAAGGAGCGACAAGAAATGAATGATATAAAGCTGCGCGTTGCGCGCCCCTCTGATGCAGCTGAGCTATTGGCGCTCTATGCACCCTATGTCGAGGACACGGCCATAAGCTTCGAGACTGTCGTTCCGAGCCTTGAGGAGTTTACCGAGCGCATGGTGCATAAGCTGCCTCGGTATCCCTATATAGTCGCGGAGAAAGGCGGCGAGCTTCTTGGCTATGCCTACCTCAGCCCGTTTGTCGGGCGCGCTGCGTATTTGTGGGCGGCGGAGACGACGATATATCTGCGGCGCGACTGCCGCAAAATGGGCATCGGCAAAATGCTGTACACCGCGCTTGAGAGCCTTGCCCGTGCTCAGGGCATAATAAACCTTGAAGCCTGCATAGGCTGGACGGATGAGCCGGATGAGCATTTGACGAACAACAGTGCCGAGTATCACGCGCATCTTGGTTATCGCATGGTCGGCAGGTTTTATAAATGCGGCTACAAATTCGGAACATGGTATGACATGGTGTGGATGGAAAAGCTCATTTCCGAGCACCCGGAAACGCCGCAGGACATCATCCCGTTTTCCGAGCTGAGCGCCGAAACGCTGAAAAAAGCAGGACTTGAAGCATGAAAAAAGCACCCCACGGGGTGCTTTTTTCATTATCTTTCGGGGATCGTGCCGCCGGTGAGGTTCATGTATTCGTCGAAAGAGCACATGCGGTCGATTATGCCGTCGTCGGTGATCTCGATTATGCGGTTTGCGACGGTCTGCGTGAGCTGATGGTCGTGGCTTGAGAAAATGATGTTGTACTTAAACGCCTCAAGGCCGTTGTTGAGCGCCGCGATGCTTTCAAGGTCGAGGTGGTTTGTCGGCTGATCGAGCACGAGGAAGTTTGCGCCCGAGAGCATCATCTTGCTTATCATGCATCTGACCTTTTCGCCGCCGGAGAGGACCTTCACGGGCTTGTACACATCGTCGCCGGAGAAGAGCATGCGGCCGAGGAAGGTTCGCAGATAGCTCTCGCGCTTATCCTCGGAAAACTGGCGCATCCAGTCCATGAGGTCATAATCGCAGTTTTCAAAGAAGCTGTTGTGATCCTTGGGGAAGTAGGCCTGCGTCGTCGATGCGCCCCACTTGACCGTGCCGGAGTCCGGCTCCTCCTCGCCCATGAGGATCTTGAACAGCATCGTAACGGCAAGCTCGTTTTTGCCGAGGATAGCGATCTTATCCTCCTTGCCGACGATAAAGCTTATGTTGTTTAAAAGCTTCACGCCGTCAACGGTCTTGCTGACCTCGGTGACGAACAGCCTGTCCTTGCCCGGCTCGCGGTCTGCCTTAAATCCGACCCAGGGATAGCGTCTGCCGGAGGCGGGCATTTCCTCGACGGTGAGCTTATCGAGCAGCTTGCGGCGGCTCGTTGCCTGACGGGATTTGCTCTTGTTTGCCGCAAAGCGCGATATGAAGCTTTGCAGCTCGGCGATCTTCTGCTCGGCCTTCTTGTTCTGATCCTTTATGAGCTTCTGCATGAGCTGGCTGGACTCGTACCAGAAGTCGTAGTTGCCGACGTACATCTTTATCTTGCCGTAGTCGATATCGACGATGTGCGTGCAGACGTTATTGAGGAAGTAACGGTCATGTGACACGACGAGCACAGTGCCGTCGTAGTCCATCAGGAAATCCTCCAGCCAGACGACGCTCGCAAGGTCGAGGTTATTCGTCGGCTCGTCGAGCAGGATGATGTCCGGGTGGCCGAAGAGCGCCTGCGCAAGCAGAACCTTTACCTTCAGGCGCGGATCCATGTCGGACATCATCGTCTCATGAAACTCCGGAGAGACGCCCAGCCCCTGCAGGATGCGCGAGGCGTCAGACTCCGCCTCCCAGCCGCCGAGATCCGCAAACTCCTCCTCAAGCTCGGAGGCGCGGATGCCATCTTCGTCCGTCATCTCGTCCTTGGCGTAGATGGCGTCCTTCTCCTTACCGCAGTCATACAGGCGCTGATTGCCCATGATCACCGTGTCCATGACGGTATAGGCGTCATACATCGTCTGGTCCTGCTTGAGCACGGACATTCTTGCCTTTGGATCGATATGCACGCCGCCGGAGCTTGGCTCGAGCTGACCGGAGAGGATCTTCAGGAATGTGGATTTTCCGGCGCCGTTTGCGCCGATGATGCCGTAGCAATTGCCGGGGGTGAACTGCAGGTTTACCTTGGAAAACAGCGGCGCGCCGCTGTACTGCAGCGAGAGGTCATCAACAGTGATCATTTGGGAAACTCCTTCGTTACGTTTGAAATGTAGATAATATAGTAGATAACAAATTAGTATAGCATACTTTGGGCTGTTTGAACAGCGGATTTACACACGAACAGAGCCGGCGATGATCACCGGCTCTGCTGATCTTTATTTTGCAAGAACTTTTTTCAGCCGTGCATAGCGGGGGAGACCGTTTTCCACGGGGATCTCAGGCACGCCCTGAATGAGCGGCAGGGCATAGTCGATAAAGTCCTGCGTGACGTTGTTGCCCTCCGGGACGATCCATTCGACCGGCACTTTCTTCTCGTAGTTTGCGACGTCGGCCAGCGGAATAAGCTCCATGCGGCAGGTATATTTTCCGTCGACCATTTCACGCATGAGGGCGACCATCTTGCCGGTTTCGCCGGCGATGGCAGCCTCAACCGCCGTTTTACCGGCAGCAAATGCCTCATCAATATCGGTCTGAGACGCCAGATGCGCACCGGCGCGCTGCAGCAGCGAGAGTTCGATGCCGCGGACCTTTGCATGCTCGCGCTCTTTGAGTGCCTGTGCCAGACGCGCAGCCAAACCGCCGAGCTGCGCGTGGCCGAAACCGTCTGTTGTGGAGGCCTTCGCCTCGGACACGAACGAGCCGTCGGCATAGTGGATGCCCTCGGAGACAGCAATCAGCACGCTGTTCTTCTGCTCATAAACACGATGCACATCGGCAAAGAATCGCTCCATATCAAAGTCCACCTCCGGCAGGTAGACCAGATCGGGTCCGGAACCGCAGTATGTCGCCAGTGCAGCGCTGCCGGCCAGCCAACCGGCATGACGCCCCATGATCTCGATGACCGTGATCGTACCGTTATCATACACGCGGCAGTCCTTGGAGACCTCCATGCACGATGTTGCTATGTACTTGGCGGCACTGGCATAGCCAGGGCAGTGGTCAGTGCCGAAGAGGTCATTGTCGATCGTCTTGGGCACGCCCATCACGCGGCACTCCCAATCGTGCGCCTGCATATAGCGGCTGATTTTATTGCAGGTATCCATGGAGTCATTGCCGCCGTTATAGAAGAAGTAGCGTACGTCGTATTTCTGAAAAATCTCCAGAATGCGCCGATAATCCGTATCGTCCGCTTCCGGGTCGGCCATCTTGTAACGGCAGGAGCCCAATTCCGACGACGGTGTGTGCAGCAGCAGACGGAGCTCATCCGGATCCTCCTGACGGATGTCATACAGACGGTCATCCAGAACCCCGCGGATACCATGCGCCGCGCCGTAAACATTGGTGATGGCATCCGATTCCAATGCGGTCTTGAGCACGCCGTAAGCGCTGGCGTTGATGACAGCAGTCGGCCCTCCGGACTGCCCAAAGATACACGCACCCTTCAATATACCGGACATAGCTTACCTCCACAAATTCACAAAATTGATAGATTTTAAGGGAACATTGAATTCTGCTATTGATATTATCTCGAAACATGTGTAAAATGAATTGAACCCCTTATCGGGGACATTCATTTTATCACTGTTCCTTATATTATATGAAAGAGAGTTGACTTGTCAATGTCGATTGTTACTTCTCAGGAAATGTTTGCAAAAGCGTATGCCGGCGGCTACGCCATCGGTGCGTTCAATGTGAATAACATGGAGATCATTCAGGGTATCACTGAGGCCGCAAAGGAGTGCAACGCTCCGGTGATCCTGCAGGTATCCTCCGGTGCACGCAAATATGCCAATCGCACGTATCTGGTCAAGCTTGTGGAGGCTGCCGTGATCGAGACCGGTCTGCCGATCTGTCTGCATCTGGATCATGGCGATTCGTTCGAGCTGTGCAAGTCCTGCGTGGATGACGGATTTTCGTCCGTCATGATCGACGCCTCGTCCAAACCGTTTGAAGAGAATATCGCGCTGACGCGTCAGGTCGTGGAATATGCACACGCGCATGGCGTCGTTGTCGAAGCGGAGCTTGGCACGCTGGCCGGTATTGAAGATGATGTGAAGGTCAAGGCTGAGGACTCGTCCTACACGCGCCCGGAGGATGTGCAGGAGTTCGTTGAACGCACCGGCTGTGATTCGCTGGCCATCGCCATTGGCACGAGCCACGGCGCTTATAAGTTCAAACCCGGAACGAAGCCGCAGCTGCGCTTTGACATTCTGGAGGAAGTGTCCGAGCGTCTGCCTGGTTTCCCGATCGTGCTGCACGGCTCGTCTTCCGTGCCGCAGGAATATGTGCAGATGATCAATGAATTCGGCGGCAATATGCCCGGTGCGATCGGTGTACCGGAGGATCAGCTGCGTCAGGCCGCGCGCTTGTCCGTATGCAAGATCAACATTGACTCTGACCTGCGTCTGGCCATGACCGGAACGGTGCGCAAGTATCTGGCTGAGCATCCGTCGGAATTTGACCCCAGAAAGTACCTCGGCCCCGCGCGCGAGAATATCAAGCAGCTTGTCAAGCATAAGATCATCGATGTGCTCGGCTGCGACGGGAAAGCCTGATTTCGCATACCGCTCCGTCTGGACAAGGGGGATACCCATGAATTTTCAGGAACTTCTGACGCGCCTGTCCGCGAGCTGCTTTGCTGCGGATCGGCCGGACTATGATTGGAAAACGCTGCGCCTGTTTCCGGAAACGGGGCTGAGCCTTGTGCTGATCGCGCGGCTCTTTGCGGCGCTCGTCCTGTGCGTGATCGGCGCGCTTTTGCACAGCATGGCGCTGCGCTATGTGCTTTTGACTTTGTCCGTGCTCATCTGTGGCTATGACTATCTTGCTGCAGCGCTCTCGTGTATCCTTGCGCGGCAGGTGTTTCGGCCGGCAGTGCTCATCATCGTGTGCGTGATCGGCACACTGGCAGTCGGACAACCGGTGGATGCTGCTGTTTTTCTGCTTGTATACCGGCTTGTGACGATTCTGATTGCGGTCGTGACGCAGCACGCACAGAAGACATTGAAAGATGCAGTCGGCGGAGAGATCCACTCTACGGCAGAGTTTCCCGCGCCGAAATGGATCGACTATCTCGCACCGGCAGGGCTCTGCATTGCGATTTTGGTTGCCGTGCTCGAGAGTGTGCTCAAGGTAGCGACTGTTTCTCAGGCAATTCACGCTGCAATGATCGCGCTGTTCCTGTCTACGCCGTGCGCGCTGCTTGTTTCCGTGCCGCTCGTGTGGTACAGTGCTGTCAATGGTGCGTATCGCTGCAATGTGCTGTTTCGCAGTTGCCGCAGTATGCGCGCGCTCAATGCCGTGCGCGCAGTCGCGGTCGACGAAGGGGAGGGGGACAATCAGCTCCCGAAGGTAGTCAGTGTAAAGTCGGATCAGCTGACGCCGGATGCGCTGCTGCAGCTGGCTGCCAATGCCGAATCCTGCTCCAGCAGCCGCACGGCGCGCGCCATCTGCGCTGCTTATACCGGTCCGATCCGCAGCGAGTATCTCTCCAACGCGGTAGATATTCCTGAGAGCGGAGTGGAAGTATATATTGAATCGACGCGCGTCTGTGTCGGTACGCGCGAACTGATGATTCTCAAGGGTGTGGACATCCCTGATGCAGACCTCTCGGACGGATATGTGGTCTATGTATCCGTTGGAGAACAGTATGCCGGCAAGATCCTGCTGCAGGAAGTCGTGCAGTCGGATGTCAAGTCTGCGCTCAAGGAGCTGCGTGCGCTCGGCGTGCACACCATCACACTCTTCAGCAATGCCAGCAATGACTCCGTATCCGAAAACGCGAAGGAGCTTCAGGCGGATCATCTCCACTGCAAATGCAGCAGTGAAGAAAAAGAGCGGCTTCTTACGCAGCAGGTGGAAAAGCTGGATGACGGGGAACTGCTGCTTTACTATGACCGTCGCTGTACGGCGCATCCGGAACATTCGGGCGCCGACCTCGACGTCTGTGTTATTCCGGAGGAAAGCGAGGAGCGGTTTGATGCCGATGTCCTGCTCACGAGCCAAGACCCGTACCTGCTGCCGGAAGCAATCGAGACTGCCGGTTGGGTCGAGGGTATTTGCCGCGAGCATCTGGTGATTGGCGCTGCAGTGAAGGTACTGCTGCTGGTGTTGGCGGAGCTTGGCTACTGTACGCTCTGGTTTGCCGCCGTTTTGGACGGCGCGGCCGTGCTCGGTACACTGCTGATGGCGATCCGTGCATTCGGTTTTGACAAGCAGCACCACCGTGTTCGCGACTATTTGCCGAAGATCAAGTCAGAATAAAACACAAAATCTCCGATCCCACGCTCATGGATCGGAGATTTTTTCTGCCCAATTCTCGTCCGGCGAGAATTCTCCCAGTGGATTTGCCGCAGCCGCTGTGCGCAGCTGATCGTTATCCACATGGGTATAGATCTGTGTCGTGTTCAGATGTTCATGCCCGAGCACCTCCTGCAGCGTGCGCACGTCAACGCCGTTTTGCAGCATGAGTGTTGCCGCTGTGTGCCGCAGTTTATGCGTGGAATACTGACTGGCGTCCAGGCCCGCGCGCGTCAGGTTTTTCTTGACCATGACCTGTACGGAGTCACAGCTGATGCGTGTGCGCCGGTTGGAGAGGAACATCGCCGTCGTGCGCGGCGGCGCAATCTCTTTACGGACCGCCAGATAGCGGTCGAGCGCCTCGCGGCAGGCATCATTGAGATAGACCACGCGCTCCTTGCTGCCTTTGCCGAGGATGCGCAGACTGTCACCGTGATCGTCTTGCAGATTCAGACCGACAAGTTCCGAAATACGCAGCCCGCAGTTGAGAAAAATACATAAGATACAATAATCTCGCTCCTTATTTTTCCCGTCCACCACGGACAGAAGCCGTTTGCTCTCGTCCAGTGTGAGATAGTGGGGGAGCGTCTTGGGAATCTTGGGGGAGTCGAGATCCTGCACGGGGTTTTCCTCCAGCAGCTTTGCCTTCATCGTCAGGTATTTGAAGAAACTGCGGATCGCAGCGATCTTGCGTGCACGGGAGTTTGCGCTCAGACCATATTCCGGTTCGTGTGCGTTGGGCTGCTTGATGCGATCGCGCGACAGATAAGCTAGATAATTATAAACTTCGGTAAGTGTCACAGCGCGCAGAAATGCCACATCAATATCATAGATCGGAATCTCGTCCAGCTTCGCAGCACGCGGCACGAGCCCACGTTCCAGCTTCAGAAACCGCAGGAACATCCGCAGATCGAGATAATACTGATCGACGGTTGCCTTAGAATGACCGCAGATCGTTTCATGATAAGTCAAAAAGTCGCGCAGCACCTGCGGCGCATCCGTATAGTCCATATCTGCCACCTCAATTTCTGATATGAGCATACCAGAAGTGCGGGGCAGTGTCTATTGACGAAATCCACAAATAATTCGGCAAAATAAAAATTTTGCCGAATTTAGAGGAGGGGAAAACCGCCGAAAAACCCGTTTCAGGCCTTCCGGCGGTTTTCTGACAGTCCGATTGCTCCATTTGCAATTGTGTGTGAATGTGTTTTGCGTGCTCACTCGCTCATTCTATATCCGCTTCACCGCTTCACGCGCCGAATACAGCCCTGAGTGCCTCGCGGATGTTCTTGACCGGGATCGTCTCCAAACCGTTTTGCTTCTGCACATCGTCGCGCACATGCGCCGGAATGATGCAGCGCCGGAATCCCAGCCGCGCGATCTCCGACAGGCGCTGATTCAAATGACTCACCGAGCGGATCTCTCCGGACAGGCCGACTTCGCCAACTGCTGCCAGATCGCTGCCAACCGGCAGATCCTTATAGCTCGACGCAATTGCAAGGATCACCGCCAGATCCGTTGCCGGCTCGTCTAGACGCAGGCCGCCGACAACGTTGATGTATGCATCGCAGCTCGACAGCGAAAATCCCGCGCGCTTTTCCAGCACAGCCAGCAGCAGCATCGCACGGTTGTAGTCGATGCCATTGGCGTTGCGCCGCGCGCCGCTGTAGCCAGACGGCGTGATCAGCGCCTGCACCTCAGCAAGCACCGTGCGTGAGCCCTCCATGACGCCGACAACGCACGTGCCCGGTGTATTGCTCGGCCGCCCGGATAGTAACATTTCAGACGGATTTGTCACCTCGCGGAGACCAAAATCCTCCATTTCAAAGACACCGATCTCGTTTGTTGACCCGAATCTGTTTTTGGCCGCACGCAGGATGCGATATGCAGTACTCTGGTCGCCCTCAAAGTACAGAACGCAGTCGACCATGTGCTCGAGCACCTTCGGTCCTGCGATGCTGCCCTCCTTGTTGATGTGGCCGACCACAAACGCCGTGTAGCCGCTGTCCTTGGCCGAACGCATGATGCGCATCGTGCACTCGCGCACCTGACTGATGCTGCCGGGCGTTGATGCCGTTTCTGCGTCGTACATGGTCTGAATGGAGTCGACGATCAGCACAGTCGGCTGCAGATCGTCGATCGTGGCCAAAACCGTGTTCAAGTCGGTCTCAGCCAGCACATAGATGCTGCCATGGTCGACGCCAAGGCGCTGTGCGCGCATTTTCAGCTGACGCTGGCTCTCCTCACCGGAGACATAGAGAATCGTCTCGCGCTCACTGATACGACCGCAGAGCTGCAGCAGCAGCGTGGATTTGCCAATGCCGGGCGCGCCGCCGACCAGAACCAGTGACCCGCGCACAGCACCGCCGCCGAGCACGCGGTCAAATTCACCGATGCCTGTAGAAAACCGCAGTTCCTCCTCGGCATCCAGTTCCGAGATCAACTTGGGCTGCGCGATGCGCTTGGCGCGCGTGCCGAGCGTGGTCTTGGGTTCTTTCGGCGCTTCCACAAGCGTGTTCCACGCGCCGCACGCCGGGCACTGCCCCATCCATTTTGCCGTCTCGTTGCCGCATTCCGAGCAATAAAAGACGGTTTTCGCACTTGATTTTGCTTTCATGTGATCATTCCTGTTTGCGGCAGAGACTGCCGGTATTGTAAGTAAGACGCGATGATAACGGTCGCAAGCTTCGCCTGATAATCAGCGTCCTTGAGTTTTGCACATTCCGAAGCGTTGGACAGAAAGCCGCACTCGACCAAAACAGCCGGGCACTGCACTGCGTGCATGAGATAAATTTTCTCCGAAATCGGCGCCGCAACGCGCCGGTTTTGCGGGTCAAGATACGTGACCAGATTGTCATGCATTTGTATCCCGAGCGTGTCGCTTCCGGGGCTCGCCGCGTACAGCACCTGCGCGCCGGATGGCTTTCTGTCCGGATAGCAGTTCTGATGGATGCTGATAAGCACTGCGTTGTCCATCTCACGCACCAACTCGGCGCGTCGGTGCTGGTCGGCTTTTTTCCGCTGCGCGACCGTGGCAGCGTCATCCGGGTATGCGATCTGCGCGCTCTCACGCGTCATGATGACCCTGACGCCCGTTAGCTCTGCGATGGCGCGTGCACGCAGCGCGATCTCCAGATTGATGTCCGCCTCTACCGTCCCGTCCGGTGCCACTGCCCCTCCGTCTTCCCCGCCGTGACCGGCGTCAAGGATCAGAACCTGTGTTTGCTCGTGCCAGTTTGCGGCTGCTTCTGCCTGTCGGAGCTGCCAGTCAGCTGCAAACCAGCCGCCAAACACCACAATTGCGGCCAGCAGTATGACCAGTAGCCGATGATACAGCAATCTCGTCACGGCGCTCCCCCCTCCTGACAGAATATGCAGCGAGGACGGGCGCTTATGACACGCTCTCAGAATACCATTTTGCGACCTTTGCGTCAACCGCGCATAAGAAAAGAGACGCGCGGAGCACCGCGCGTCTCAAAAATCGGTTTTACTGAAGCCGGTTCAAAAATGCTTCCAGACGATCCATGCCGGTCTCGATGTTTTCCGTCGAAATCGCATAGCTCAGGCGCACAAAATTCGGGGCGCCAAAGCCGCTGCCCGGCACGACCGCGACCAGGCTCTTTTCCAGCAGGAGTTTTGCAAAATCATCACCGCTGCCGATGACCTGACCGTCGATCTGCTTGCCGATGATCTGCTCCAGATTCATCATGACGTAGAACGCACCGCTCGGCTTCAGACAGCTGACACCGGGCATGGCATTGATGCGGCTGACGATCAGATCGCGGCGCTGCTCGAACACCTGCCGCATCTGCTCCACCTCATCCTGCGGGCCGGTGAGCGCCTCAATAGCCGCGCACTGACACATCGTGCCCGGTGCGCCGGTCGAGTGGCTGAGATAATTGGCCATAGCCTTTGCGATCGGCGCTGCACACAACGCATAGCCGATGCGCCAGCCGGTCATGGCATAGGTCTTGGAGACGCCGTTGATGAGGATGGTGTGCTCCTTGATCTCCTTGCCGAGCGCCGGAACGCTTGTGAATGCAGCACCGTCATAGATAAGCTTATCGTAAATCTCATCCGAGATGATGTACAGATCGTGCTTGACGCAGACGTCCGCAACTGCCTTGAGCGCTTCTTTTGAATAGACAGCACCGGTCGGATTCGAGGGGTTATTGAGGATGATGGCCTTGGTCTTGTCTGTGATGGCCGCCTCGAGCTGCTCCGGCGCGAGCTGGAAGCCCTGCTCCTCGCTGACGTCAACAACGACCGGTACGCCGCCAAACAGACGTACCATTTCATAGTAGCTGACCCAGTACGGGGACGGCACGATCACCTCATCGCCCGGGTCGACCAGCGCAGCCAGCGCGATGTAGACCATGTGCTTTGCACCGCTGGCGACGACCGCCTGCGTCGGCTCATACTCCAGACCGTAATCCGTCTTCACGCGGTCGCAGATCGCCTGACGCAGCTCGATCATACCGGCTGCGGGCGTATATCTCGTTTTTCCGTCGCAGATCGCGCGCACACCCGCATAGCTGATGCGGTCGGGTGTGGCAAAATCGGGCTCACCGGCGCCAAAGCCGATAACGTCCTTACCTTCTGCTTTCATCTTCTTCGCCAGTGCGCTGACAGCCAGCGTTGCGGACGGGCTCACTCCGGCGGCAATTTTGGACAGTGGCTTCATAGACATCCCTCGTTTTCATAAATTCATGTCCGTAGTTTACCACAACATTGTGAAGAAAACAACGCAAATCTTACACAAAACACCAGCGCGAATCTACGTCATTTTTGCCGGTTTGAGAAAAAATCTACTGCACCGTCCGCCGATATACACAAAGGCGCAGCGTGATGCAGCAGGCAACGATGATGATCTGTGGTTGTGTGCTGACGGTTGTTCGCATCATAGTGACCACTTGTCCATTTTCCTGCGGGCGGTGCTGCTGCACCGCCCGCTTACTGAATCACCTATTTTCAGGGGTACAGGGTGGAACTTTGCGCTTTTTTGTCACTCGATAAGGGATCTTAACACCGCATCGACCATGATAAAAATTTTCTGCAGTATAGTCACCCAGATATCCATCTACCACCGGAAAGACGCAGCGTTGATGCTCGTGAAACCATTCTCCTTCATACTCCATCTCTCTGTACCAATTATCTATAACCTGATCCGGCAGGTAGCGGAACGTCTCTCGAGTCATATAGAAAACCTGATCTGCCTTCGGCGTGAGAAAATAGCATTCGTATATCTGAATTCTTCCATTTACGTCATACCGGCAAATGTTTACTGCACTTGCATTGTTAGCATTATCTATCTCCACACCCAACGTCACTCCTGTATCGTACAAGATATACTCCTTTGAGCAGTGCATGTGCTCAACAACAATAAGGCGATCTGCCGCATCAAAGCCGTATATGTGTGATAGTCTTTCCTCCGGCGGCCGCTTCTTGCAAAGGCGGCCGCGTTTTGTGTTGCCGAGCCAGAGATCTTCCGTCAAGCTTGGACAATAGTAGCCACGATGCATCGTACCGCCTGCACAATACTGCTGATAAACGACCTGAGATTTCTGTTTTTGCAATTCAGCTGCCACGTCGATCTCTTTTGCCAGCAACGCCCGCATGTAATCACGAACGAAGTCCATGCTTCGCCTCCTTCCTTAAAATTGGGGAATTATTTTCTCAAGACCAACTATGAATGCTTTGATTGTCCCCAAAGCAACTTTAACGTTTTCCGGTTGCTGTACTGGATCGCCGCCGGCAGAATTGTACGCACTAACAATAATGATATCTACCATTTCATAATATAGATTGGTATGCAGTCTGCGATGTAAACCAGTGGCAGTCACTATAGCCGCTAAGCCAATGGCTAGCAGAGCTGCTGTCACTGCAATTGCAAAATTACCAGTATAGTCGACAGTGTTCACAGGATTGTTCACACAGTATGCAAATAGATTTGTTCCAATAAAACTGTCTGCAAACAACCCATCCGCGTTGATGAACCGGCAGTTGGCAAAGTCATAGTAGCGGCTCTGGAGGTAGTAAAGGCGCGTCTCGCGATCGTAATAGTAGCCGCGGTAACGTAAGGGATTGATGTGCCCGATGAAGGTGGGCGAAGTGTTCTTCACACCTTTGTTATCGTGCACGGAGTAGTTGCCCCACGCGCCATAGGCGCTGCGGCGCAGCGTGATACAGCAGACAACGATGATGATCTGTGGTTGTGTGCTGACGGTTGTACGCATCATAGTGACCACTTGTCCATTTCCCAGCGGGCGGTGCAACAGCACCGCCCGCGTTTTGTTATGAAGTTAGTCAATGACAGAAAAAACTCGCTCATCCCCAGAAGAAAAATCTTCCGGATTATAGTACAGAGGTTCCCCAGGCCAGACCTGATGGAATCGAATCGTAAAGGAATCACAACGGCTTACTGTAACGTAGACTGCAAGCTTCTTTTGCGGATACTGCGCCTTGATATTATTATAGATGAGCCTGCAAAGAATAGGTGCGTCTACAACCAATTTAGAAAACACTTCATCTGAAATATCGTCCAGTAAATGCACGTGATTGTTCACGGCCTCATAAGCTGTTTTGTCTTTTACAGAAAGCGGAATAGTTTTTCTGTGGTCATCATATAAGCAAAGCAACTCGTTCCCAGCTTCATCTGTTAGCACGTGATAATGCAAAAGTTGTGAGAATGACCAGAACAGGTTCACAATACTACTCGAGCATAACCAGTGCATCTTTCTTCTGCAAAGCCATTTAATTTTTGAAAGAACACTTTTTCTATTGGTCACAGCAATTGTTCCAGAAGGCTTTTTCTGGCAATCACAGTAATAGTAAAAATGAAGGCCACCTCCTTTGGCTCTCATGGCGGCGAATGCGTTTCCGCTTTTGTGCTCAAATTCTAAAAATTCCAAAATGCACAGACATAAATCTCGCGCGGGCTCCCGCAAAGCACGGAGCTCCAATCGTGAAATATGCTCCACGAGTGTAATCTCCATATAGCATTTTTGAAAACTTTGATATGTTAAATCTATTTGCTTGCAAAAATCACATATTCTATGGATTAAATCTACTTCACTTCTCATAGTTAGTACCCTAAAATAATTAACCCTTTTTCTATAGCAATTACAATCTTCTTATTTTCTAAATACTTCTGCACTGCTCGCGGTGCGATTTCTCCTGTCTTATCAAACCTAAATGCCTTGAGGTCGAGCCGTCGTTGTAGATCACGGCGAACGGCTGGTCGCCGTCGTCGTAGACAAACTTGAGGGACTTCCATGACCACAGTTTACCATTGCATCAGCACAGATTCAAGAATAATCATGATTCTTGATTTCAAGACACAAATCCTGAAATCAAGAACAGGAACAACATAAACAGGCATCCGGCGCTTTGCCGGATGCCTGTTATAACGATTTGCTATTCTCAAAAAAAGCGTCTGCAAGCCGGTTCCCGGACACCAGACAGAGCTCCTGTCACAAAATAATACAGATCAGTGTTCCGCTGCCCTCATTGACCACACGCTGCAAAGTTTCCTGGAGCTTTCCGACCGCTTTCGTCGGCAGGCAGCTGAGCTTTTCCTCCACACCCTCCTGTGCGATCGTGTAGATTGGCTTGCCGAAAATATTGGACTGCCAAAGCTGTTCAACATCGCCGTCAAACCCTTGCAGCAGGAAGCCGAGGATCTCACTCGAGGCGTTTTCCCCACCAATCTCCGGCGAGATCTCCGTCTCGATATTCGTCTGGAACATATGGATGGCCTTTGCGCTGGCTTTGAGCCGGACGCCGTATCGACCGCCCTTGCGCACGATCTCCGGCTCTGCGAGCTGCAGGTCACCGGGTGCGGGCGCAACGACACCGTAGCCCTTAGTGCGCACGTCGTTGAGTGCGCTGCGGATATGCTGATAGTCGGCCTGAATGCGACCCATGTCCGCGAGGAAGGAGATAAGCTCTCCGTCGCTGTGCAGCGCAACGCCCGCCTGCTCACTGATCACATCATAGTAGAGCGCGCGCGGAAACGCGAGCACGTAGCAGACCGAACCGGTGTCCACGCCGATGCGCTCCACATCCGCCGACTCCAGCAGGGGGTCTTCCGAGAGCGCTTGCGCCGTGCGGCGCGCCTGGCGCAGGCAGCGCAGCGACGGCATCTGCTCACGCAGCCGCGCATAAAGCTGCTGCTTGACCGCATTGTCCGGCGGCAGGACATCCATCCACTCCGGCATACGAAAACAGGCTTCCGCGACAGGGAATTCATACAGAACCGTGCGCAGGATCTCCAGAACGTCCTGCTCTGTAAGCGTCTGACAGTTGACCGGCAGACAGGCGGCGTCATACTGTGCGCTCAGGTCGGCAGCCAGCGATTGCGCACGTTCTCCTGCAGGATCTGCCGTGTTGAGCAGGACGAGAAACGGCTTGCCGATATCGCGCAGCTCTGCGACAACACGTGCCTCCGCCGGTGCATAATCCTCCCGTGCAAGCTCGGTCACGCTGCCGTCGGTCGTGACAACGATGCCGATCGTCGAGTGGTCGCGGATCACCTTCCGTGTCCCCTCCTCCGCCGCAACGCGCATGGGGACTTCGTGATCGTACCACGGGGTCGTGACGAGGCGCTCTTCCCCATCTTCATACTGACCGTTGACTCCGGGGATCATGTAGCCGACGCTGTCGATCAGGCGCACAGAGGCGTGCACGGAGGCATCCAGCTCGATGGCAACAGCATCCTCCGGGACAAACTTCGGCTCCGCAGTCATGATCGTCCGGCCGGAGCCGCTCTGCGGCAGCTCATCGCGTGCGCGCTCGCGCACATAGTCATCGGTGATGTTCGGCAGCACAAGTGTCTCCATGAACCGTTTGATAAAGGTCGACTTCCCGGTGCGTACCGGGCCGACAACGCCGATGTAAATATTCCCGCCGGTGCGGGCGGCAATGTCTGCGTAAATTGAAGAAGTGTCCATTCTGTCGTCCTCTCCTCATCAGTCTTACAAAACTGTATGAGCCCGTGGACGAGAATATGCCGCCGGGACAGTGCCGGCGGCATGGATTACGGACAATATGTCTGCGCGGTCTGCGCATGTACGCGGCTAACGGTAAAAGCAAGCGCCGGAAACCGTGCCCGCAGCTTTTCACACAGGATTGGGATGATCACGTTTTCGGTGCAGAAATGGTCGGCGTCGATCAGATTGATGCCGAGCTCCTTCGCCGCAAGAAACCGGTCGTACTTCACGTCCGCCGTTACGAACGTGTCGCAGCCCTTTTGCGCCGCAAGGTCCAGCATGCTGCCGCCGGAGCCGCCGCAGACCGCAAGCTTTTGCACCGGGCGTCCGCCGTCGACATAGCGCAGACCATTGGCGTGCAGCCGATCAGCGACGCAGGGCAGAAAATCCGACAGCGCCATAGATTCCGGCAACCGGCCGACGCGGCCGCAGGTCAGCGCGCCGCCGTCAGCGTCTGTGCCGGATGGCTCGAGACCGCCCGTGACCTCAGCGCCCAGCGCCGCCATGAGCGCATCGTTGACGCCGCCTTCGGCAATGTCCAGATTCGTGTGCATACAGACAGCTGCGATGCCGTTGCGCGCGAGCGCAAGCACCTTCCGGCCGGTGAGATCGTCAGTCGTCGCATGGCGCAGCGGCGTGAAGATGAGCGGGTGGTGTGAAACGATGAGCTGTGCGTGCAGCGCAGCCGCCTCCGCGATCACTTCATTTGTAATGTCCAACGCCAGCAGCACATGCTCGACCGCAGCGCTGCCGTCACCGACCAGAAAACCGGCGTTATCAAAGTCCATCTGATACCGCACCGGCGCGAGGTCATTGAGAAAAGCATAGATATCGTTTACGGTTGCCATGACTTTACCTCCTTCAGACAGGTCTGCAGTTCGTTTAGCCGCGCATCAAGCGCTGCAAGCGCCGCTTCCGGCGTATGCTTTGCGTGTGCCATACCGGCGCGTGCGCGCGTCTGCCGCCGGATCTCGTCGGTCAGATATTCGGGCAGCAGCGGATCTGCGCGGCGGAGCAGCAGCTGCTCCACCGTGCACGGCTGCTCGCTCGACCGACCAAGCACACGCAGCGCAAGATAGCGCTTGCCACTGTCACGGCAAAGCGCGGCATCCTCGATCGTGAAGCCGCTGCGCCATAGCCAGTCGGTAAGCTCCGCGACTTTGCTCTGCGGCTGCAAAATGAGCCGGCGTCCCTCCTGCAGCCACGGTGCTGCCGCCATGATTGTGCAGATCGTCTCCCCGCCCATGCCGGCGACGGTGATGATATCCGCATCCTGGGCGTCCGGAAACTGCAGGCCATCAGCCAGTACGAAACGAAAACGCTCGGTCAGGTCATAATCATCAGCAGACTGGCGCGCATTTGCGAGCGGTCCTGCGTGAATGTCCGCCGCAATCGCTGTTTCGGCAATGCCATTTTGCAGCAGCCAGACCGGCAGATATCCGTGATCCGTGCCGATATCCGCAGCACAGGTGCACGGCGGCACAAAGTCCGCGACCATCTGAAGCCGCGGTGACAGGCGAATGTGGTCCATAAAGCTTCTCCATAGAAACACCAAAAGCCGGCGTGATGCCGGCTTTTGATCCTTGTCTGTATCTTACAGGCTCTCCAGATAGGTGCGCAGCTGCTCGAGGAAGGCGTCGGGATCGACGTCATGCGCGAGGCAGGCCTGCTCAAGCGTCTCGCCGCTGGCCATGGCGCAGCCGAGGCAGTGCATGCCGATGTTCTGAAACACGGGCATCGCTTCCGGAGCATTGGTCAGGATCTCCGAAATCATCGTATCTCTGGAAATTTCAAACATAATTCTTTACCTCCGGTAAATTGCTTGTGAGAAAATGATTGGGTCGCACAAAGCGCCCCAATCATTTTAACCAGTTTATCTGCTGATTAGTGCTGCTCTCTCATCTTCGCGAAGCACTCGCTGCAGTAGACAGGACGGTCAGACTTCGGCTCAAACGGAACTCTGGCCTCGCCGCCGCAGGCAGCGCAGGTAGCCGTGAAGAACTCGCGGGGACCGCGGGCAGCATTCTTACGAGCGTCGCGGCAGGCTTTGCAGCGCTGGGGCTCATTCTGGAAACCCTTCTCCGCGTAAAACTCCTGCTCACCTGCGGTGAAAATGAAATCCGCGCCGCACTCTTTGCACTTCAACGTTTTGTCTTCGAACATGATAAATCCTCTCTTTTGAAAAACTTGCCTATCGGCTATATTGCGCTCAGCTCTTGCTGAAGTCGCTGAAATTGGGGAGCCGCGCCAGTTTGCGGCGGATCCGCTGTACGGCATTGTCGATGGATTTTTCGGGTTTGCCGGTCTCAGCCGCCATTTCTGCATACGACAGACCGGACAAATACAACCGAAGCACCCGCGCCTCAAACGCGGACAAATACCGGGTAAAAGCGGATAAAAGCTCTTGTTCACTCTCTCTGGCCAGAACCTGCTCCTCAGTAACACGACAATTTGCTCCCGGATAGGTGGACGCCTGGGTCTGTGATTCTTCTGAGAGGATGCTGTCTAGGGAAATGCCGCTGTTGAGCGGAGAATGCTTCTGCCTTGAAGCGGACTTGATGGCACTGTAGATGCGGTTGCTGATACAAACCTCCGCATATGCTTTGAACGGGACGTTGGACGCCGGGTCATACTGCCGGATCGCCGAGAGCAGACCGAGCATTCCCTCCTGAATAAGATCCTCGCTGTCGCCGCCTGCTAGAAAAAGCGGACGCGCACAGATACGCACCAGACGGCTGTAGCGCTCGGCAAGCGCTTCTTCCGCGGCAGCATCTCCGGCAGCTACCAGGGACAGCAGCTCTGCATCTGACAGTTGGGAAATATCCATCATCTTTCAAGCTCCAATACCACAAAACAAATTATAACTAAAATCCCTGAAAAGTCAATAGACTTTTGTACAAAATGCACGTTTGCGGCAACATTCCGCGTTTTTTCAGAGCTCTATTTCCTGCTGGCCGATATATTCCAGTCCAAGATGCTCATAGGCACGGCGCGTGACGCAGCGCCCGCGCGGTGTGCGCGTCAAAAAGCCCTGCTGCAGCAGATACGGCTCATACACGTCCTCGAGCGTGACGGCTTCCTCACCGATCGTCGCAGCGAGCGTCTCAAGTCCGACCGGTCCGCCGTGATAAAACTCGATGATGCTGCGCAGCATCCGCCGGTCGGTCGCGTCGAGGCCCATGGCGTCCACTTCCAGACGCAGAAGCGCATCGTTTGCCACCTCTTTCGTGATCACGCCGTCTGCGCGCACCTGCGCATAGTCGCGCACACGCTTGAGCAGGCGGTTTGCGATACGCGGCGTGCCGCGCGAGCGTGAGGCAATCTCATAGGCGCCGGCGCTGTTGATCTCCACATTCAGGATACCGGCGCTGCGCTCAACAATTTTTTGCAATTCTTCGGGGCTATACAGCTCCAGCCGGAGGTTGACACCAAAGCGGTCACGCAGCGGCGCTGTCAGCTGACCGGCGCGCGTGGTCGCGCCGATGAGCGTGAAATGCGGCAGATCCAGCCGGATCGAGTTGGCCGACGGACCTTTGCCGATGATGATATCAATGGCGTAGTCCTCCATGGCCGGGTAAAGGATCTCCTCGACCGCGCGGTTGAGGCGATGGATCTCATCGACGAACAGAATGTCGTTTTCCTGCAAATTCGTCAGCAGTGCTGCAAGGTCTCCCGCTTTCTCGATCGCTGGGCCGGAGGTGATGCGCATATTTACGCCCATCTCGTTTGCGATGACGGCAGCCATCGTCGTCTTACCCAGACCCGGAGGGCCGTAGAGCAGCACGTGGTCGAGCGGCTCACCGCGCAGACGCGCAGCGTCGATGCAGACCTGGAGATTCTCCTTCGCCTTTTCCTGACCGGTATAATCGCGCAGCAGGCGTGGACGCAGTGAGCCCTCGCCGGAGTCCTCCGGCAGAACGCGGGAAGATGTGACAACTTCCTGCTGGGCATCTTCAGAAAAATTGATGCTCATATGCTTCCTCCCTGCTTACTGCTGCATCATGGCACGCAGTGCAGCCTTAATGATCTGATCTGCGCTCATACCCTCAATGGACGGCAGCTTGCGCAGCGCTGTATTGATCTCCGGCATACTGTAGCCGAGCACGGTCAGACCGGCGATCGCATCACTGCGCGCGGCCGAAGCCGCATCGGATGCAGGCACGGCCGGCGTGAGGTCGGAAAAATCAACACTCGCGCTCTCCTTGGCCATTTTGTCCTTGAGCTCAAGCAGGATACGCTGCGCAATGCGCTTGCCGATGCCGGGCGCAGTCGTGAGCGCTTTTTCATCGCCGTTGAGCACGGCCAGCGCCAGACCGTCCGGCGTGTTGGACGAGAGGATCGACAGCGCCGCCTTCGGCCCGACACCGGAGATGCCGAGCAGAAGCTCAAAGCAGTGCTTCTCACTCTTGGAGCCAAAGCCGTAGAGATCATGCGCATCCTCGCGGATACATTCATATATGTAGAGCTTGGCGCGTTCGCCGATCTTGACGCTTGCAAGCGTGTTCAGGCTCACGTTGAGCGCATAGCCGACGCCGCCGCACTCGAGCACGGCCAGATTCGGTTCGATATCGGTAACAACTCCGTTTAAGTGGTAGAACATGGGTCAAACCTCTCCTGTTGATGGATCAATGATGTGGCGCTGCGTGCGTGACACAGCGCGATGGCGACGGCGTCCGCCGCGTCGTCCGGCTTCGGGACTGCCTGCAGGGACAGGATGCGCCGCACCATGTCCATGACCTGCTTTTTATCCGCGCGGCCGTAACCGACGACTGCCTGCTTGACCTGCAGCGGCGTATATTCATAAATCTGCAGCCCCGCCTGATAGCCCGAGAGCAGAATGATGCCGCGCCCGTGGGCGACGGCGATGCCGGTCGTGATATTGGTGTTGAAAAACAATTCCTCCACAGCCATCGCTTCCGGATGAAACTGCGCAATGAGTTCGTTCAGGTCGCGGTAAATCTGATCTAGTCTGCTCGAGAGCTGCGTTTTGGCCGGTGTCGTAATCACACCACAGGTCAGCAGCCGCTGACTGCGCTTGTCCGCATCCAAAACCGCGAAGCCGACCGTAGCGATCCCCGGGTCAACGCCTAAGATTCGCATATGTATCACTCCAATTAAATAAATATAGCATAATTTCGCCACGTAAGCAACCGCTCAAAAGAAATAGCGCCCCGAATTTCTTCGGAGCGCTGAAAACACAATGGATCATGCACGCGGGTGTGCCTTGTTATAGACATCCTTGAGCTGTTTGCTGACGAGGTGAGAATAGATCTGCGTCGAGGAGATGTCCGCATGACCGAGCATTTCCTGAATGGCGTGGATATCCGCGCCGTTTTCCAGCAGATGCGCCGCGAACGAATGGCGCAGCGTATGCGGTGTGATCGCCTTTTCGATGCCGGCCTTCGTCTGGTAGTTCTTGATGAGCTTCCAGAAGCCCTGACGTGACATCCGTTCACCACCGACGTTGACGAACAGTGCCTGTTCATCCGGAGCTGCGATCATCTGCGGACGGATGAAATTAATGTATTCTGTGAGCGCGCGAACAGCCGCCGGATACATGGGGATCATGCGCGTCTTATCGCGTCCGTGGCAGCGGATCACACCGGCGGACAGATTGACGTCCGTGATGTTCAGGGAGATCAGCTCGCTCACGCGGATACCGGTCGCGTAAAGCAGCTCGAGCATTGCGCGGTCACGGTAGCCCTTGGCGTCCGTACACTCCGGCTGCGCGAGCAGGAGCTCCACTTCCTTGCTCGTGAGGATCTGCGGCAGCTTCTGCTTGGCCTTGTCCGGCACGAGCTTTCCGGTCGGATTGTGCTGCACATAATGATTATTGAGCAGGAAACCGTAGAAGTTTTTCAGCGACGCGATTGCCCGGGAAACCGTGGCAACCGACTTGCCGTTGCTGCGCATCCAATCGATGTAATCGCACAGCTCCTCTTCTTCCGCAGAGCCGAGGTCGGCATCCGTATGGGCGTGCAGGTATTCACTCAGCTGCCGTACATCCCGCAGGTATGAGGAAATCGTATTTTGCGATGAGCGCTTGACATCACGCAGGTAGGATTCAAATATTTCCATTCCGTCGGAATCACGCACGACGACTTCCCCCTTTCCAATCAGATTTCATCCAGAGTGACCATCGGTCACAGAATAAGCTTTATGAAAAACGGCACGGCATAGCTCGCCGTGGCCGCAGCCGCAAGCAGCAGGCAGAACACCAACGCCAGTTCCCGGGAACAACGCTCCGTCGCAGCAGGAGACGGCAGTCCGCGCCGCTGCTCCATCAGACGCACAGACATCTGCGCGCAGAGCACGCCGAGCAAAAACAGCGCCGGCACGAGAAACACGCTTGGCAAACCAACCGCAACACACGACAGCACAAACGCATGTGCGCAGCCGGAGCGCAAAAAAGCAGCCGCCGTACAGGCGGACAGAAAACCTTTGACACCGAAAACGACGGGGATCAGCAAAAAGCCAAGATACGACGTCGACAGCAGCAAAAATGCAAAGCCATAAGCGCACGAGATACACAGTTCCGGCAGCAGCCCGCCGTAGAGCGTATCGCCCGCACCGCCGCTTTGCAAAAACGAAAGCACCGGACCGGATGAATCCGTCAGCTCGGCGTTCGCACCGCAGCAGCAGCCGATCACGTAGCCCGCCGCCATGCCTGCCGCAAGCAGCGGCGGCAGCGGGAAGCGCTGCAGAGCCGCTTTCCGGCGCACACGCAGTTTCTTATATCTCTGTCGCACATTCATTGCCCATCACCACGGACAGTCTATGAACGCGCATTCATAACATGACAATTTACATAATGCGGTGTAGACATAATATAATACAAATCGAAACTGTTATCAAGCATTTCGTCAAACTTTGTTCATTTTTGTTTATTATGACAAGAAATTATGTTAACAGTGTTATGTAAACTTCGTAACTCCGAGTTCTGAAGCAGCCTGTTTTTTCAAGTGCTCACGCCTATATTTCGGTAATCGCACAGGCGCAAACGCTATATATAGGTAATCACACATGCGTTATGTAAACTTTTAAGGTGATTACTTTCTGTATTTTCTACTCTGTTTCCGTTTTTTCTTCTTTGTTCTATTTCGTAACTTTTTATGAAAAATGCACGAACCGATAATCGACGCTGCAAGTGCGACCGCGAGTGTGACGGCGGTTTCGGCGCAAAAAAGCGGCGCACCGACAGATGCTTTCAGAATCAGATAACCGATCATCCACACAGCCCAAGTCATCGCGCCGCCAAGTGCCCTCCCCTCCTCCGGCTGCGGAGAGAAGGCCCCGGTGATCAGACACGCAATCGCGCAGCATATGAGCGCGATAAGCCGCGTATCAACCTCAGGCGGCAGCTCGCGGTTCACCGCAAACGCCGCCAGCCAGCTCAGCATCAATGTCAGCACGACTCCTGCCAAGCCGCAAGCTGCCGCGCGTGAGAGCAGCGGCAGCCATTTTTGTTCCGTATGCAAAAAAACACCCCCTGCAGAACATATGCATCACAGCATATTCCTGCAGGGGGTGAATCATTCCGAAAGCTGCTTTACACCTCGGGGCCCTTCGGCTCCTCGTGCTTCGGCTCTTCCTTTTTCGCTTCTTTTGCCTTCTGCTTGGCAGCCTTGCGGTCCTGAGCTTCCTTGGCAGCCTGCGCCTCGGCGCGGGCGTTCGTGGAAATGGCCCACTTGGCAACCTGAATGCGAACCTGATCCTCGCTGGTCTCAAAGGTCACGCTGTCGTCCGTGACGTGGACGACCTTGCCCATCATACCGCCGATCGTGACGATATCGTCGCCGACCTTCAGACTGGAGCGCATTTCATTGAGCTTTTTCTTCTTCTTGTTCTCCGGAAGAATCAGGAACAGATAGAAGATGACAAGCATCAGAATGATCATGATAATGGATGAATATCCGCCGTTTCCCATGGTTTTACCTCCGTGTGATGATAAAAATATTATATCCGCTTTGCTATACAAATGCAAGCGTTAAATGCGCGTATCGAGCATAGTTATGTAAGTTTTTCGGAACGTCTCATATTCCCCGGCCTCGATCGCTGCGCGGATACGTGCCATGAGCGTGTTATAAAAATACAAATTATGCATCACGGCGAAGCGCATGGCCAGCATCTCGTCAGCCTTGAACAGATGGCGCAGATAGGCACGCGAGAACCGTCGGCAGACCGGGCAGTCGCACTGCGGGTCGATCGGCTGCTCGTCGCGCTGATACTTCTCATTTTTGATATTGATCACACCGGACCACGTGAACAGATGCCCGTGGCGGCCGTTGCGCGCCGGCATGACACAGTCAAAGAAGTCTACGCCGCGCGCAACAGCCTCGATGATGTTGCCGGGTGTTCCGACGCCCATCAGGTAGCGCGGTTTGTCTGCCGGCATATAGGGCTCGACGGCGGCGATGGTGTCGTACATCTCCTGCGTCGTCTCCCCCACCGCGAGGCCGCCGATCGCATAGCCGGCCAGATCCAGTTCTGCGATCTTTTTCATATGCTCAATGCGCAGATCATGAAAGACCGTACCCTGATTGATGCCGAAGAGCACCTGGCCGGGATTGACCGCATCGTCGCGGCCGGTATAGTCATCGAGCGCCGCCTTGCACCGCTTCAGCCAGCGGTAAGTCCGGTCGCAGGAATTTTTCACATAGTCATAGGGCGACGGGATCTTGATGCACTCGTCAAACGCCATCGCGATGTCAGAGCCGAGGTTCGCCTGAATGCGCATACTCTCCTCCGGTCCCATGAAGATATGCCGCCCGTCGACATGGCAGTTGAAGGCGACGCCCTCCTCCGTGATCTTGCGAAGCTGCGCCAGAGAAAAGATCTGAAAGCCGCCGCTATCGGTCAGGATCGGTTTATCCCACGTCATGAATTTATGCAGACCGCCGAGGTCGCGGATCAGCTCATCTCCGGGTCGCACGTGCAGATGGTACGTGTTGGACAGCTCGACCTGACAGCCGATGCGCTCCAGATCCTCCGCCGAGAGCGCGCCCTTGATGGCCGCCTGCGTGCCGACATTCATAAACACCGGCGTCTGAACCGTACCGTGCGGCGTTGTAAATTCTCCGCGGCGCGCATGATCGTCCTTGCAAATCAGTTGAAACATAGCTTGCTTGCCTTTCTGTTGTAGTTGCGCACTTATTCTATCAGATTGCCGCATCAAGTCAAGCGCTTCCGGCAGATTTGCTCATCCGGACTCTCTTTAAAATGCGCCGCGCCCCGGCGATTAGCCGGGGCGCTGGTGCATTGCTGTGTTACTCGATCGCGATGGTAGTGTGCTTCGGAAGCTCCTTCTGCGCAGCCTTCGGGACGCTGATCTTCAGGATACCATCCTCGTACTTCGCAGAGATGTCCGCGGCTTCCACGTCGTCACCGACATAGAAACTACGGCTCATCGAGCCGGAGCAACGCTCCTGACGCAGGAACTTGCCCTTCTGATCGGACTCGTCCTTGTCAAGAGCCTTTTCAGCACTGATCGTCAGGTAACCATCCTGCAGGTCCACTGTCACTTCGTCCTTCTTGAAGCCCGGCAGATCCACGTCCAGCTCATACGAGCCGTCCAGTTCGCGGACATCGGTCTTCATCAGGTTCTTGGCATGCTTACCGTACAGCTCACTGCTGATTTGCGGCATCATACGCCCGAAGCCGAAGAAATCGGACAGCGAATCATCAAACAGGTTTTCACCAAAAACACTCGGCAACATAAGTCATTCCTCCATTCATACCTTTCGTAGGCGCTGGGGAAAAACTCCATGCGTTGGCGAACTCTGTTACCGTTTGTACAAAAATGCCTGATCTCCGGAGGGCTCTCAACGCTCCCTCCCTCATCGATCGTGTTCATCATAGCACGCTTTTTAGCACAGTCAAGCGCTGAGTGCTAACGTTCACGAAACACGCAATGTTTGTTCACAAAATATGTGATTTTAAAAGCTTGACCGCCCTGCAAAGCCTGCAGGGCGGTCTTGTATGCAGTCTCGTTGTGGTCTATCAGAGATCCGCGATAAGCATCGCATCTCCAAATGAGAAAAACCGATAACGGTTTTCGACGGCAATTTTATATGCGTTGAGGATATGCTCCCGTCCGGCCAGCGCCGAGACGAGCATGATGAGCGTGCTCTCCGGGAGGTGAAAATTCGTGACGAGTGCATCCAAGCATTTGAACTTATAACCGGGGTAGATGAAAATATCCGTCCAGCCGGACTGTGCGCGCAGTGTTCCGTCGGGCTCGGCAAAGCTCTCGACCGTGCGGCAGGAAGTCGTACCGACGCAGATGACGCGGCCGCCGCTCGCCTTCGTCTCGTTGACGATACGCGCCGTTTCCTCCGGAATGATGCAAAACTCCGAGTGCATCGGATGATCTTCGATCTCATCCTCCTTGACAGGACGGAACGTGCCAAGACCGACGTGCAGCGTGACATAGCCGAGCCTTACGCCCATGTCCGCGATCTGCTGCAGGAGCTCCTTCGTAAAGTGCAGACCGGCCGTCGGTGCGGCTGCGCTGCCGAGCTCACGGGAATAGACCGTCTGGTAGCGCTCCTGATCCTGCAGCTCCGCCTTGATATACGGCGGCAGTGGCATTTTGCCCAGCCGCTCGAGCACCTCGAGGAAAATGCCCTCATAGTGAAACTGCACGATCTTGTTGCCATCGGCGATCGCATCGACGACCGTGGCAGTCAGTTCCCCGTCACCGAACGACAGCGCAGTGCCGGGCTGAGTCTTGCGCCCCGGCCGGGTCAGGCACTCCCATTTTCCGTCGCCGAGGTCGCGCAGCAGCAGTACCTCGACCGCGCCGCCGGTGCTGCGGTGCCCGAGCAGGCGCGCCGGAAGAACACGCGAATCATTGAGGATCAGGCAGTCGTTCGGGTGCAGAAACTGCGGCAGCTCATAAAAGTGGTGGTGCTCGACCGCACCGGTCGCTTTATCCAGCGTCAGCAGCCGGGAGGCATCGCGGCGCTCAAGCGGCGTCTGCGCAATGAGTTCCTCCGGCAGGTCAAAATAGAAATCCGATTTTTTCATGAAACATAGGCTCCGGTATAATAGAAACTGATGATCTCTTCGTAGGTCTTTCCGTGCACCTCCGCCATGGCCTTGGCGCCCCACTGACTCATGCCGCAGTTGTGGCCGTAGCCGCCGCCGACGACATTGTAGACATTCGAAGCTGCATCATACTCCACGGTGAAGTGACGGCTGTTATAGCGCAGGCCGCAGATCTTGGTCAAAAACGTGCGCACATTGTCCTTACTGTAAGTTTTGCCGCCGACCGTCACGGTCATGACATTTCCGATTGGCGTATAAGTGACAGAGATGTCACCGACTGCATCGCGGGAAACAGATGTTCCCCAACTCTTACAGTAAAAATCAATATCTTTTTCATATGGGTCAATCACGCCGCGCAGATATGGCACCTCCGCAACCCAGACGTTCTCGGAATTCTCGGTCGCACCGCCGTCAGCTGCAAAGAAGAACGTCTCACACAGTTTGCCCTGATAGCGCACAAACTTCCCCGCCGTCTCGTCCACGGCGCGGTCACTGTTGGCACTGGCTTCGATCGTGCCCAAATAAACCTGACTGGTCGTCGTCGCCGTGATGTCAAAGCCATACGCCGGTACGCCGTTCATATGCGAGGCGGCATATGTACGCGCGCAGACCGCCTGCGCTTTGAGTGCCTCGAGCGGCCAGCCGCTGCTCATCTCGTACGGCACAACGCCCTTGACGTACGACTCCAGATCCACGAAGTTCACCAGTGTGAGCTTCTGCGGCTGCTGCGTATCGAAGCGGGTAAACTGGAAATCACCATAGTACGTGCATGAGCGATCTGTGCTGCGGTATTTACACTCAGCCACCTGCGTAATTGCGGTACCGCTGCTGTTTTGGGGCGCAAGCGTGAGCGATTTGGTCGAGCCGCAGTCGAAGCCGAAGAGGATCTGATCCGTACCGGCCTTTACGACCAGCACGCCGCGCGAGCCGCCGGAAACGACGCTGCCGCTCGCGGCAGCCGATGATGCAGAGGCTGCATCCGCGGTCTCAAAGCTGCCGATGCGGACGCGGTACGTTCCGTTATAGAACACCGGATACCCGCCGTGGGCAGCAGCCGCCGCGCAGGCTGCCTCAAAATCTGTATATGTATCATCAAGCTCGATGTGATAGGCACCAAAGGTGCTGCTTCCGACTGTAACGTTTGTGTCTGCGACAACAGCCACGGAGCTCTCGGCCGTCGAACCGACCACACGGAAAACGCGTCCGGCCTCTTCATCATAATATCCGAAGGCAAAGCCGGAGCCCGTCTTGATCTGCAGATGTACAGCATCGAGTGCCGTCGAACCGAATGCCAGTCCGGCGCGGATAAGGCCATTCGGAATGTTCGGCTGCACGTCATCATATTCCGTGCCGCCGAGCATCTGTGTGCCGTTCGCCGTGGCTGCATAGACGCCGCGATCCGGCAGCTTTGCCGCTTCTCCGGACGCACCAATGGCATACGCATCCGCCATCGTCAGCGTGCTGCTGCCGTCATTGACGTAATACGTCTGCGCGCCGAACACCGACGTGCAGGGCGTCGCCGCCAGCAGAGCGGCGGCAAGCAGCGCCGTTGCTGCCTTTTTCATACTTGATTTCATAGCGCACCTCGCTGTTTTGTGAGTGTGGTCATACGCAAAATACGACACTTTATTATAATAACTTTTTGCACATTATGCAAGTGCTTTTCTATGGAAAAACGCCCTCCGTCAGTCCGGAGGGCGTTTGAAACCGACTCGTCAAATATGCAGGAACACTTTTGCGATGGAAAAATAAATCAGCAATGACACGGCGTCCGTAATCGTCGAAATGAGCGGGCTTGCCATGACAGCCGGGTCAACGCCGATCTTTTCGGCGATCATCGGCAGAAGGCTGCCGACTGCTTTGGCAAACATGACCACGAACACGATCGTGCAGCAGACCGTCGCTGCGACCGACATCGTAACAGCGGTGTTGCCAAGCAGAAGCCGGTCGACCAGCAGCATTTTCACGAAATTTGCCGCTGCGAGTGAAACACCGCACAAAAACGCGACACGCAGTTCTTTCCAGATCACGCGCAGCGCGTCCGACGTCGACGTATCACCAAGCGACAGGCTGCGGATGATCGCCGTGGACGACTGGCTGCCGGAGTTGCCGCCCGTACCCATGAGCATAGGCATGAACGATGCAAGCGCAACCTGCGTCGCCAAAGCATCCTCAAAGTGCGTGACGATCATGCCGGTAAACGTCGCCGAGAGCATGAGAAACATCAGCCACGGGATACGGTTTTTCCAGATATCCACGACGCTTGTGCGGGAGTACGGCTTATCGGACGGCGTGATACCGGCCATCTTTTCGATGTCTTCCGTAGCCTCCTGCTCCATGACGTCGATGATATCGTCGACCGTGACAATACCGACGAGGCATCCTTCCTTATCTACGACCGGTATGGCCAGCAGGTCATAATTGGAGATCATCTCCGAGACCTCTTCCTGGTCATCACCGGTGGTCGCGTAGATGACATTGGTATCCATGATGTCCTCAAGAATCACGTCATCATCCGACAGCAGCAGATCCTTGACCGTAACAACACCTTCAAGCTTGCGTTTGGCCGACGTGACATAGCAGACATAGATCGTCTCCTTGTCCTCGCCGATCTTGCGGATGCGGGCAAACGCCTCGCGTACACTCATGTATTTTTTCAGATCCACAAACTCGGCCGTCATGATGCTGCCGGCAGAGTTTTCGGGATATTTCAGATACTGGTTGATGAGCGCGCGCGTAGCAGGCGTCGCCGTGCGCATAACACGCTTGACGACGTTTGCCGGAAGCTCCTCCATCATGTCGACCGCATCGTCGACATACAGTTCCTCGATGATGCCGGCAAGCTCCGTGTCTGTAATGGAGTTGATGATCGTCTCCTGCTCCTCGACCTGGAGATTTGCAAACACTGATGCTGCAATCTCCTTGGACAGGATGCGGAACACCATCGCCATCCGCTGGGGGTTATCCTCCCAGAGTTCACCGAGAAACTCAGAGATATCAAACTCATTCATTTCGTTGAGCTTTTGGCTCAACGCCTTCATCCGATGTTGATCCAGAAGCGCAAAGAGTTCGTCGTGCAGCGCCTCGTAGTCCTCGTACTCCTCGTATTCCGTGTTCTGATCGTCCATCTCCCTGCCCCTCCTTTCCGTCCGGTGTTACAGATCAGCCGTTGAGGTACTCCTTCTGGCTGCAGCTGAGGCTGTCGATGGAGACGCCCATGGCCTTGAGCTTGCGGCGTGCGATGTTGTCATCGATCTCCGCAGGCACAGACACGACACCCGGACACAGCTGGCCGCGCGTGCGCACCAGATACTCCGCGCTCATAGCCTGCACGGCAAAGCTCATATCCATGATCTCGGCAGGGTGTCCGTCACCGGCCGCCAGATTCACCAGACGTCCCTGCGCGATGACATAGATCGTCTTGCCGTTCGGCAGACGGTAGGCATCAATATTGTGCCGCGCCTCATAGATTTCATCCGCGCAGCGATCGAGCGCCTCCATGTCAATCTCCACATTGAAGTGACCGGCGTTGGAGACGATCGCACCGTCTTTCATGTGCTCGCAATGCTCGAGTGTGATGACGTCCTTGCAGCCCGTGACCGACACGAAAATATCACCGATCGCGGCAGCGTCCATCATCGGCATGACCTCATAACCGTCCATCACAGCCTCAAGCGCGCGGACGGGATCGACCTCGGTCACGACGACCTTTGCGCCAAGTCCCTTCGCGCGCAGCGCAACGCCCTTGCCGCACCAGCCGTAGCCGCTCACAACAACATACTTGCCCGCGACGACGAGGTTCGTCGTGCGCATGATGCCGTCCCACACGGACTGGCCCGTTCCGTAACGGTTATCGAACAGGTGCTTGCAGTCAGCGTCGTTGACCATGATCATCGGGAAGCGCAGCGTCCCGGCGCGGTCCATGATGCGCAGGCGGTGGATGCCGGTCGTCGTCTCCTCGCAGCCGCCGATGACCTGCGGGATGAGGTCTGTGAACTCCGTGTGCATCAGATGCACCAGATCACCACCGTCATCAATGATGATGTTCGGGGCGACGGAGAGTACGCTGCGCAGATGCGCCTGATACTCCTCGTCCGAGCAGCCGTAGACAGCGTGCACATCCATTCCCTTTGCCGCCAGCGCCGCAGCGACATCGTCCTGCGTAGACAGCGGATTCGAGCCGGTGACATGCATCTCCGCGCCACCCATTTCGAGCACACGGCAGAGATACGCGGTCTTGGCTTCCAGATGCACAGACAGTGCGATCTTGAGACCGGCAAACGGCTTCTCGCGCGCAAAATCGCTGCCGATATCGCGCAAAACAGGCATATGTGCTTCTACCCAGCGGATCTTCCGCTCTCCGGATTCCGCAAGGTTCAGATCTTTGATCGTGCTCATAGGGCAACCTCCCGCTAAAAATCGATTTAGGCGCTTTATTCTAACACTTTCGGCAAGCGTTGACAACCGCTATTTACACAGAAAACGCCCCGGAAGGGCAGCATCCTTCCGGGGCGTCGAGAAAACCGACCGCTCACCAGCCGCAGTACAGGCAGTATCCGATGGCCGCCGTCAGCGCAGCGGCGACGGAGCACAGACCGATCAGCAAGCCGGTGTATGATCTTTGCTTTGGCCGCGGTGCGCGCACCGCCGGCACGCTGCCGACAGCTTCACGCGCCTGCCGCACAATATCTGCCGCGGTGACACCGCCGCCGGCGGCATTGTCACGCACGATGTAGATGATCTGCTCGAACAGCTGACTGTCAGCGGCATCGACTACCACAACGCGGCGCGAAATACCGTGAGCAAACGCGGTCTCTCCGGCGTTTGCCACCGTGGGAAGGGATTGCGATCGTGCAGAACTTCGGGTAGATTTGTTTTTTCGTTTCATCAGCTGCGCACCTCCACCTTTACCGCCAGTGCGGTCATGTCGTCCCCACGCCCGTATTCACGGATCGCAGCGCGCACGACACTGCCCGCGAGCGTCTTCATGTCTCCATCCTCAAAATCATTCAGCAGCCGTCTCAGCCAGAGATCCTGCCCGTCGGACACGACGCCGTCACTTGCGATCACGGCGACGCTCCCCGGCTTGAGATGCATGTGCAGCTCATCGGGTGCTTTCCCGCTCTCCTGCTCGAGGCCGGGAGCAAACGACGTGCAGCGCAGCTTTTTGAGCGCGCCGCCGGATTTCACATAGGTCGGTGCAGCGCCGTACTTATAAAAATCCGCCTCGCCGGTAAACAGATTCATGCACATGAGATCCACCGTGGCATAGCCCCAGTTTTCTCCGTCGCGCAGCAGCATGGCTGAGTTTAACAGCTTCATGGCCAGCGTCGGACTGACGCCGGAGCGCAAAAATTCTTCCAGCATGCCGACCGTTCCGATGCTGCCGTCGGCCGCCGATTCACCGCAGCCCATGCCATCGGACAAGATCACGCATAGCTGCCCTGCGTCGGTTTTGAAATACGTGCCGCGGTCGCCGGAGACCGCCTCCCCTTTCTTGCGCATGGACGCGATGCCGACCGAGACCGCCAGCGGCTCCGCCTCCAGAAGGAGCAGGCTGTCGCCGCGCACGCTGTCTTCCGGCATACACAGGCGCACACCGAGTGCCGCCGAGAGCTTGTCAAGATAATCCGGCAGCTCCAGCAGCGGGCGCAGATACCGGCTGTCGATCGTCACGCGCAGGCGCCCCGTGCTCTCACGGAAAACTGCGGCATCGGCCTCCACGCCGACTGTGCGCAGATAACGGATAAGCCGCTGTTCTGCGAGCGGGTCTGCGCCATAGCCGCTGTCCAATTCACGCGATACGTTTGTGAGCACCTGTGCAAAGTCAGCATATTGCTGCCAGAGCACGGTACGGTTTTCCTGCAGGGTTTCCTGCATCCGCTGCCGATAGGCGCGCAGCCGCAGCTCACCGTTGACAACCTCAGTGTATTCATGCAGATAGACACAACGGTCACGGAAATACGGTGGAAAATCCTCCGGCAGCAGGCGGCCGCGTGTTTGGATGCGCCGCGTGGCATCGTTCATGATATTGAGGGTATCGAGCGCCCGGCGCGTCCAGCATTCCTGCTGCAGCTTGCACCGGCAGCAGACACGGTCGGCCGCGCGGTCGAAGATCTTGGCGGCGTCGGCATCGTTTTCAACCGCCGCAGCCGCTTGAGACGCGGTGTCATGCAGCTGCTGATATGCGTGCGCCATTCCGCCTACGCGCCCGGCAACATACCGGCGCAGGCCGGATTCGCCGCTCCCGGCGCGCATCGGCTGCAAAAATGCACCGACCGCGACCACGAATTTCTTTGGGAGCACGAGATAAGCGCCGACGGCAAGCAGCAGCTCCGCGCTCGCCCCGATGCGCAGCGCCGGGAGCGGGACACAAAACAGCGCCAGAAGATACGCTGCTGCAAACGTACTCAGAAAAAAACCACGGCGATGCTTACAAAACTGTCCGGATAACAGCCCAGCAGCCGCATACACGACCGAGAACAAAACGCCGTCCCCGGCGGCCACATCCATGGCGATGCCGAGGATCACGCCCGCAGACGCACCGCACAGTGCACCGCCCGTTCCGCTGAGCACGAGCAGAATGAGCACTGAGAGGGCTCTGCCGACCGAGAGCGTGTCAAACAGCAAGAGGTTATTCACGCCCATGAGCAAACACGCGAGCAAAAACACCGCCGATACATTGCGGCAGATCTCGGCATTGGCCGTGCGCGGCTCCTGCGCGCGCAGCAGGTCGTCAAAGCCGTAAGCCGCTCCCGCACAGAGGATCAGAAACAGCGCCATGCGCGATATCAGCAGCAGTGACACGCCGCCCGTGAGCAGATACAGCACCAGGCGCGTCGGTATGTAAGCCGCTGCGGAGACGAGCGGCGGATACCAGCGCGTCTGCACAAACGGACGGCTGCGCAGAAAATACGCCGTCAAAAAAATCAGGCAGCACCCGGCTGCAAGCTGCGTGCCGGATGCGACGCCGAAAGCGGCAAAATAACCGAGTGCACACCCCACAAGGCACAGTGCGCCGCCGGATCCATAACCCATCGCTGCCAAGAACGCCAAGCCGAACGGCGCCGGTGAGCCTGCGATGTGCGCCGTCGATAAAATAAGCCCGAGCGCAAAGCTCACGAGCATACCGACCCACTTGGCGTTGTCACTTGCCGGCAGCAGGCCCATCGGGCTCAGCGGTGTTCCGTGCGCGCGCACGGGGCGGTCACCGCCCGCGATTCTGACATTCATAGTGCTTCCTCCCGACGCAGATAAGTTTACATAAATTATAGATTCTTATCATTATGAAAACTGTCATTCCCCGCTGTCGCAAAAGATATCTTTGTACAGGAAGCCCTTATTTTTGGACGCAAAAAAAGCTGCCGGAACAAATCCGACAGCTTTTTATCTGATTCGATTTTTATCTCGGGCTCAGTTTTCCGAATCCGACTGCTGCAGCAGATGCTCACCGATGCGAAACACATCGCCGGCGCCGACGGTCAGAATGATATCACCCGGACGGGCGATCCTGCGCAGCTCGCGCTCGATCTCCGCAAAGGTCGGGTAGAATTTCGCGCCCGGGATCTGCGCGGCCAGATCGGCAGACGTAATGCCGATGGTGTTTTTCTCGCGCGCAGCGTAGATCTCCGCCAGATAGACGATCGTCGGGCGGCGGAGCTGCTCGACAAAATCGTTGAAGAGCTTCGCCGTGCGGCTGTAGGTGTGCGGCTGGAACACGACGATCGTGCGCTGATAGTTGAGCGTATCCACGGCATCGAGCAGCGCGCGCAGCTCACTCGGATGGTGTGCATAATCGTCGTACAGATCCGCGCCCTGAAACTTGCCCTTAAAATCAAAGCGGCGGCCTGCACCCTCAAATCCGGCAAGACCATATTTGACGGCGTTCGGGCTGACACCGAGCACAATGGCTGCGGCCGTGGCAGCGAGTGCGTTGCGCACATTGTGAATACCCGGCACGTGGAGTGTCACGCGGGCAAAATAATTTCCCCGGTGATAAATATCAAACTCAGACACCGAGCCGCGGTGCACGATGTTCTGTGCATAGACGTCCGCTTTTGCATTCAGGCCGAAGGTAATGACCTTGCGCGCAATGCCGCGCAGAGCGTCCATGGTGTTGGCATCGTCATAATTTGCGATCACGGTGCCAGTTTCCGCCGGAACACGCTCGGCAAAGCAGCGGAAGGAATGCTTGATATCCTCAAGATCCTTGAAGAAATCCAGATGATCCGCCTCGATGTTCAAAACCACGGCGATCGTCGGGTTGAGCGCCAGAAATGAGTTATAATACTCGCACGATTCCATGATAATCGTGTTGCCCTTGCCGACGCGGTGGCAGGCCTTCAGCAGCGGAAGCGTTCCGCCGATCATAACGGTCGGGTCTTTTTCCGCCGCCATCATGATGTGCGTACACATGGACGTCGTTGTGGTCTTACCGTGCGTACCGGAAATGCACAGCGCGTTCTGATATCCGCGCATGAGTGCTCCCCAAGCCTGCGTGCGCTCAAAGACCGGAATGCCGCGGCGATGCGCCTCGTGCACCTCCGGGTTGTCATCGTGCACGGCAGCCGTGCGGATCACAAAGGAAATGTCATCCGTGACATTGTCCGCACTGTGGCCGATATGGATCGGGATGCCGCGCTCACGCAGCGTGAGCGTGTTGCTGCTCTCGGCCATATCCGAACCGCGGATGTCCAGCCCGGCATCATGCAGCACCTCCGCCAGCGGCGACATGGACACGCCGCCGATACCGATCAGCAGGCCGGTCTTTCCGGGAACCAGGTAATTCTTAAAATCCATTCAAAGCACCAAATTTCATAAAAATATTGTGATATCCGGCACAGCGGGATATGATCGCGCCGCGCAGACAAGTTACAGACAGGTTACAGTTGCCATTTAGATTCCGAAGTATTATAATACGTTTGCTAACACATTACAATAGATTTTTGACGAACCGGCTGCAAAAAGCCCTCTTTATTCAAACAAAAAGGAGCAAAAACGGATGAATGAAGCCTGGAAAGAGCTCAAGCAGGCGTGCGCGCAGTGCCATCGCTGCGGTCTCGGTGAGACGCGGCACAGCCTCGTGTTCGGAGACGGTGCAGAAAACGCACGCATCATGCTCATTGGCGAAGGCCCGGGTGAGCAGGAGGACCGCCAGGGCGTGCCGTTTGTCGGCCCGGCCGGAAAGCTGCTCGACGACATGCTCGAGATGATTTATCTGGACCGCACCAAGGTCTACATCGCCAACATTGTCAAATGCCGTCCGCCGCACAACCGCGACCCGCAGTTTGCGGAGCAAAAGTGCTGCAGCGAATGGCTGCAGCGGCAGATTGAGCTTGTCGATCCTGTGCTTATTGTCTGCCTCGGCCGCATCGCTGCAACGGCGCTCATCAAAGACCCGTTTCGCATCACGCGCGAGCACGGACAGTGGTTCGATGTCAACGGCCGCCGCTATATGGCGATCTACCACCCCTCTGCCCTGCTGCGCGACCCGAGCAAGCGCCCGGAAACATTTGTCGATCTCAAGACTCTGCAGCGCGATATCTATGCGCGCTGTCCGGAGGTGTATCCCGATGCCTGACATGCGGATCCGACGCGCAGCGCCGGCAGACCTTCCGGCACTGACACGCCTTTGGCAGACCGCATTTGGCGATCCGCCGGAGCTGATCGAGCGATTTTACCGCCGCTTCCCGCCGGCGAAGGCTGCGTGGGTGGTCGAAGCCGGCGGCTGCGTCGTCACGGCGGCGCATCTTTTGGAGGGACGCTTGCACACGGCGGACGGTAATGTCTTACCCTGTGCCTACGTGTATGCGGTCTCGACCGAACCGGCGCATCAGGGAAACGGCTATGCCTCGGCGCTTATGCGCCGCTTTGCGATGGACGCGGACGTGAGTGGCCGTGTCCTCTACACGCTCCCGGCGGAGGCCTCCTTGTACAAGTGGTATCAGGCAGTCATGGGCACAACGCAGACCGCCCGCGGCGAGCGGATACGCATTGCCCGGCAGCAAACAGCCGGCACTTTGCCGAGTGTCACCCGCATCAGCGCGCCGGAATACGCTGTACTTCGGGCGCAGCAGCTGCAGGGGCAAACCTACGCAGAGCCGTCAGCAGCGCTGCTGGATTTTCAAGCCGATCTGTGCGCCATGTGCGGCGGCGCTTTGGTGCACGTCGGCTGCGGATGCGCCGTCGTGGAACGAGATGGCGATACGCTGATCATCAAGGAACTGCTGGGTGCAGACACCGCATCTGCGGCGCAGGCGCTGCTCGCAGCCTTTGACGCACAGGCGGCACAGGTGTGTCTGCAAAGGCAAGACGGCGCACAGCCGATGGCGGCGTATCGTCCGTTTTTCCGCGATACAGCGGATATATTCTGGGGGCTCTATCTGGACTGAGCAAAAACTTCATGGATCGGTAATCATTTTTCTCTTGTTTGCGTAATATTTTCCCGATATCCTTGAATTCAGAAGCAAGCAATCGATTTTCTTTTTTCCTCATCCACAGCAAAACAAAACAGAGCGAAGCGGCACAGAAGCAATTTCTGTGCCGCTTTGTCTTTTTGGACATCAAACCGAGGTGTATCCCGTTACTGAACATTTTACACAAACACTGTGAAAATTCCACGCAAAAATAACGAAATTTAAACAAAAGAAATCCCCCTCGGGCGGATATTTTGTTTGACAATTAACAGCAAATCCGCTATACTCCAATTGTATGAATAGACAGCCGTATCGGCAAAGATGTCCGGTCTACGCGCATATGACCAAACATTTTTGTCGAGTGTTCTCATCACGATTCGTCGATTCATACAATGTCTGTTGTTGAATGCGAAAAAATTTAAGGGGGCTTGCACATGAGAGACTTGAAACACCTGATCGCATTTGAAGACCTGCTCCAGGAGGCCAACAACCAGTTGGTCCGGCAAGGAAAGGCAGACGGTAAGAAGGCATTTGGCTACACTTGCTACTTCATGCCGGAAGTCCTGCTCGACCTGCCCGGATGCTTTGCTGTCCGCCTGAGAGCGCCGAAATGCACTTCTCCGGACATTGCTACATACTACATGTCCAGCCGTACCTGCCATTACGGCCGCAGCCTCTTCGAGCGCGCACTCGAAGGCGGCTACAACTTCCTGGACGCTCAGTTCGGCACCGAGACCTGCACGGTCACCTGCCGTTTCCAGGAGCACCTCGGCTACATGGACGTCATCCAGAATCCGGACTTCTTCGTGACATTCACCGATGTGCCGTTCAAGAAGAACCAGAACAGCATTGTTCACTACGAGGACCAGCTGCAGGCGCACGTTCTCGATCCGATGCACGAGAAATACGGCATCGACATCTCCGACGAGGCGCTCATGAAGGCGATCGAGCTGCACAACGAAGTCAGCGCCGTCATCAATGAGATCGGCGATTACCGCAAGCTCGATAACCCGACCATCACCGGCTATGAGTTCCATGTGATCCAGCTCTGCTCTCAGGTCTGCCCGAAGGATCTGATCCTCCCCATGCTGAAGGAAACGGCTAAGGAGCTCAAGACCCGCAAGCCCGATAAGAAGAGCCCGTTCCGCTGCAAGGTCGTTCTGGCCGGCTCCGAGAATGATGATCCCGAGTTCACCAAGCTGATCGAAGGCTGCGGCGCCGAAGTCGTCTGCGACCGTTACTGCTACGGTGCTGTGGAGTCGCGTATGCCCATCGAGGTCAAGGACGGCGAGAAGCCGCTGACGGCAATTGCCCGCCACTACCTCGAGACCAGCAACTGCCCGCGCTTCATGCCGCAGGACATCATGCGTGAGCGCAAGCAGCGTCTGGCTGACCTCGCCAAGGAGTATCACGCCGACGGCATCATCGTTGCGTCCAACAAGTTCTGCGAGTACTGGAGCTACGAGCGCACGATCGACACCATCGTCCTGCCGCGTGACTTCGGTTACCCGGTCTGCTCGATCGAGAAGGAGTACATCAACTCCGCCTCCGGCCAGCTGCGTACCCGCTTCCAGGCCTTCGTCGAAAGCATCGAAATCAAGAAGATTCAGGAGGGCAAATAATGAATTACGATATGAAAACTCTTGCCCGTGACTTCTGGTACGGCAAGCCCCATCAGGAGCGCCGTCTGGGCGACCTCTACATTGACAAGACCGGTCTGTACAAGCACAGAGAGTGGCGTGGTTTCAAAGACACCATGTACTACTTCTACAACATCTGGATGTACAACTACGCGCACATGGTCATGGACGTTGTCCGCTACGGCGGCCTCATCAACTTTGCCAAGGGTGTGTGGCGCTACCGCTGGGTCGGCCAGACCTACCTGCCGGTTCTCCACTGGTTCGACCGCGGCATGGAAGGTATGCGCGGCGAGGCGCTGAAAGCCTCTGCATGGCACTACCGCGGCATGGTCAACGCGACCATCTTCCAGTTCCAGCGCATGTTCTCCTCCGACGCCAACCTCCACGGCGGCAAGCGAAACTACAGATGGCACCACAACGTTGCCCACAACGAGACCGTCTGGGGCGGTGTGTTCTATCCCTGGCACGGCAAACTGACGAATGTCCCGATGGAGATGATCCCGTACTTCGTCACCTGCCACGTCAACAGCCATACCGTTCTCAACTATATTGACGCGGTGCAGTCCATCGGCCTGCCGGGCGACCCGTGCCCGATGTGTCAGGCGGAGGCCGGCCTGTTCGTCCTCGACGACATGCCCGACTATGCGCCGATCGTTGTTACCTCCAACGAGGCCTGTGACGCGTCCGTCTCCACTTCCATCCTGCAGGACTGGTTCCTCGACAAGCCGCTGTTCGCCATGCCGCAGCCGATGCAGTTTGACGATCCGCTGGTCAAGAAGCATTGCCGCGACGAGATCGAGCAGTGCTGGAAGTTCATCGAAGAGCAGACCGGTATCCCGTTCGACTGGAATGCACTGGTCAAGCGCATCGAGTCCCAGAATGAGCTGATGAAGTTCGAGTGGGAGAAGTGGGATGTCGCCGCGAAGACCGACTACTACCCGGTCAACGGCGTTGCACAGGCTCTGTACCGTATCTACCAGTCCCAGCTCGGTGACCTGCCGGTCTGGCATGAGGTCGACGGTCATGTCCGCAAGATTCTCACCAAGTGCGTCAAGAAAAAGATCAACAGCTTCCCGGAGACCCGCCACAGAGTGCTGGCCTGGTCCTGCGCTCCGCTGTACTACTCCAACTGGTGCACCTGGGCGTATAACTGCTGGGGTCTGAACGCCGTCATGAACATGGACTCTCTGATGTTCAACATGACCATCCGCACCGACAGCTATGACCACTGCCTGGACGACATGGCACAGTATCACATGTGGGCTCCGATGCGCCGTATGGCCGTCGGCGGCATGCACCACATCTTTGAGTGCTGGAAGTACATGGAGGAGTTCAACTGCGACATGGTCATGATGTACGATCAGCTGCAGTGCAAGGGCATGCAGGGTGTGCACGGCCTGTTCGAGGACGAGTTCCGTGAGAGAAATATCCACGCCATCTGGATGCCGCACGCGCTGCCTGACAGCCGCACCGTGTCCCGTATGGAGATCCGTCAGATCGTCAACGATTACATGACAACCGTTATGCACGAGGAGCCTCTCGACCCGACGCTGCTTGAGTTTGACGACTCCATGACTTGGTAATTGAAGGAGGAAACGATATGAAAGCAAAAGTTCTGAAAGCTCTTCTCATGGCGCTCGGCGTCAACGCCGCGCTGTTTGCCGTTTTCTTCTTTGACCTGGACGGCAAATTCCTGTTCTACGTGGTCGAGCCCACGCTCAAAAAGCATTACGACAACATGCCGCGCCGCGACATGACCAAGATGCCGTATGAGATGAACAAGCCGAACTACGAGTATAACGTCTAATCAACCCGCGCCCCAAAAACACAGAATCGATATAACAGGATAACAGGAGGAAAAGTAATACCATGAAATACTTTGGCGGATGCGACGTAGGTTCCACCTACACGAAGGCAGTCATTCTGGACGAGAACGGCAAAATGTGCGCCGACACCACGATTCGCAGCAAGATCAACGCTGAGCAGTCCGCGATCGCGGCGATGGAAGAAGTCTGCAGCAAGGTCGGCCTGAAGGACTCCAAGGATCTCGCTTACCTGATCGGCACCGGCTACGGCCGCAACAAGGTCCCGTTCGCTGACGAGAACATCTCCGAGATCTCCTGCCACGCCATGGGCGTGCACGTCACCAACCCCGAAGTCCGCGCCATCATCGACATCGGCGGCCAGGACGTTAAGGGCATCAGCATCGACACCGACG
>ERZ857757.165-NODE-165-length-80735-cov-6.920798_pt1 | contig 80735 bp, 74 predicted proteins | sample MGYA00519764_ERZ857757 | MGnify/ENA primary metagenome ERZ857757 (study PRJEB31778, sample SAMEA3449359) | human gut metagenome | biome: human gut; feature: human-associated habitat; material: faeces | place: United Kingdom | collected 2010/2012 ...
CTACATAGATGCCGTCAGTGGTCAATTAGCGGATGCGATTGGGAAAAACGAAGGATAGATTCTCTCTATGAAAATGTGTGGGCATCTGTGGGAAGAACCAAAATAGGCAGCTACCCACAATATTGATTATCGCAGAAAAGCTCACCGTTTCGGTGAGCTTTTCTGCAATATTTCATAATTTTTTTATTGCTACCACTGGTTGCCGAATTGACATAGGTGGGGTGGTAGAGTGGCTACCACAGAAAAAATAGAATGAAAGTGAGGAGGTTCACTATGAAGTTACCCGAAAAGATTCAAAGGGAACGAAAAAAGATGGGACTGTCCCAGGAGAAACTCGCAGAAAAAATAGGAGTATCAAGGCAGGCCATCACAAAATGGGAGAACGGCTTGGCATCCCCTGAACTGGAAAAAATCGTCTCATTAAGTGAATGTTTTAAGGTATCTACTGACTATTTGTTAAAGGACAATATTACCGAGCCGACCCCACCACAAGAATCTGCATTGAAAGGAAACAAGCGAATGTCATGGAGAACGTGGCTTGGAGGAAGTTTGTTTGGAATATCGGCGCTGATTATATTTGTATTATGGCGACTTTCTGTTCGTTTTCCTATTTCGGGAATGACCGGAAACGGTGTCCATTTAACCGGATTTAGTGGCTTTCTTGGCTTTCATGGAATTTTACATGAAAGCTATGTAATAGTTGCGATTGGAATAATCGGTTTGATACTTCTGATTACTGACTTTATCCGCATAAAAAAGAATAATCGCTGATGACCGGACAATGCAGAGTTGATCTTAAACTGAATAGGTTTATTTCGGCTCGGCAGCATTGACCTGTCGGTAGAAATACATATATTTGAATTAAGAAAGGGAGTGATGCTGCCGGTGTGCCGTCCGTTTGTATGGACAGGAGTCTGATGCACTATGCAATACCTCAAGAAGCGCATTATGCTGTTCCGCTGTCTTTACGCACCACGACACACGGCTTACAAGACAAAGAAAATCATCTTTATATGGAAGTATGGTGGCCGGGAGTATTGTTCTAAAAGCGAAAAGCCTCCACCTGCCAAAAGATGCTTTTTCTGCGGACTTTTTAATAAACGACTTGGAGCGGTCGAATTTGTACTGAGTTACAGATTCGGCCGCTTTTTGATTTGTTCTCGACTACTTGGTCACTGGTGTCGAGCACCACCACTTCCGATTTGTTTTCCACAAAAAACAAATCGGAGGTAACAGAGGTGCAAAATTATCGCAAAAGCGACTATGCGATAAACAAAAACAGCCCAAATATCGTTTATCGCTTTCATAACGAAATCATAGAAATCACACTGGAGGATTATCTGAAGGAGAATCCTGACAAAACGGAACATGACTTTGCAGAGCTGAAAGCCCTGTCCGATCAAATTTACTATGAGCAGGATCGGGCAGAGAGCGCCCAGACCCGCAAGGATGTTTCGATCCACGGTTTGGAGGAAACGGAGCATTGTGCCACTCGCGCTCTGGATGAAGAATGGGAAGAACGAGTTGTTGACATACAGAACCGCAAGTATGCCTGGAAAGCCCTGGAGCAGCTTTTTACAGTGGGCGCTTTGACCGAGGTTCAGAAACGGCGATTCCGGCTTCATGTTTTTCAGGGACTCTCTACCCGGCAGATCGGTCGCATGGAAGGGACAAGCCATCAAGCCGTTGCCAAGTCCATAAACCTGGCGATTGCCAAACTTAAAAAATATTTTGCGGCACAGGGTTGACACCCCTGCGGTTTCAGGACGATAGGTGAAAGGCATTCTTTCGAGTGTTCTTCTTTCACCTGTACCTTGACAACCGCATACTCATTCATCAGTAACATCCCCCCTTTCCAGCTCGAAGAGCTAAAGCCGATTCAGGGGCCGCGCCATGATATACGGACATGATGAGCAGATCCCACCTGATTATCATAATTGGTCTTGCATACAATCCTGTCCTGTATGAGCGAGTAACGGCAGCCTGTAAAAACCGGGCAGCACCCGGCGCGGCCATGACCGGAAAGGGGCATAATGGTACTCCTGTCCAGCCACAGCCCTGCTTAAGATCAGAGTAGTCCATAACATTTGGAAACCATCTGGTTGCAGGATCACGCAATGGGGGCAGCTCGGAGAGATCCTCGGAGGGGTGAGATTCCCGTGGGCCGGTTCGCTGCCGGTCACTGATGACTTCCCAATATGTGCGGGGTGTCAAGGACAAATGGCACATAACAAGAAAACAAATCGGATTTTGTATTTCGCCGGAAATGGGGCAGGTCTTATGGCCTGCCCCGTTTTCCGGCTTACTTAATATTCAGGAGGTCAGTTTATGCGAAAGGCTATCCGGCGTGGCGATCTGTTCTATGCAGACCTGAACCCGGTGGTCGGCTCCGAGCAAGGCGGCATCCGCCCTGTCCTTGTTATCCAAAATGATGTGGGGAATCACTTTAGTCCTACCGTTGTTGCAGCAGCCATCACCAGCAGAAAAGCGAAGAACAGTCTGCCTACCCATATCCTACTTGAGAATGTGCCGGGGCTTGCGCCTACCTCTCTGCTTCTGTTGGAACAACTGCGGACAATAGACCGGAAGCGGCTCCGTGGTTACATTGGGCGTATCAGTAAAGAAAAAATGCTGGAGGTAGATGCAGCCCTGGCAATCAGCATCGGCATAGGATACCCCAACGAAAGGAGGACTCACAATGTATGAAAATGACGGCGGCCTACTCTCTCCCAGAGATGCCTACCGATTGATGTTAAAAGACTACCCGGATGTGATGGACATTGGTCAAATGTGTGAGGCGCTTGGCGTCAGTACAAAAACCGGGTACAAGTTACTTAAAGATGGGAAAATTGAGTACCTTAAAATTGGACGGGCTTACCGCATCCCCAAAGCCCACATTCTTCGTTATTTGAAAATCACCTGCTCCACTTTTGCGGAGTAGCAGGCTATGGTGTCGATCTTCACCGGATAGACGCAGAAAGTTAACAATTCTGACGCGGATTTACCTGGAGTTTTGTTCTGTCCGATGATACAATAAAGGTGTCATTGGTAGGTGAACTCAATACCGCAAAAGGAGGAACAGATCAGTATGCCAGCGGTACACCTGCAAGAAAACAGCAAACTAATCTCCGGCCATGTGGCCGAGAAAAAAGGGTATCTCTATTGGGTTCTAAACCTTACCGATGAGAACGGTAAGAGAAAGCCCAAATGGATTCCCACCCATAAGAAAGTCAAGGGCAATAAGACCTGGGCAAACAATATGCTTCCCACCATCCGAAAAGAATGGACGGAAAAGCTGCTTCAGGAGGCTACGGCCTCACAGCAGTCGGCTTCTCCGTCTGGCCCGTCATCCGCAGCGATTTCCTTTGTGGATTTCCTGTACCAGTGGCTTGAGTACAAGTACAAGTCTGCTACCGGACGGGTGATGGACAGCAAGCCCATTGAACTCTCGACCTATTCGGGATACGAACAACAGCTTAACAACCCCATCGCCCCGTATTTCCGAGAGCATCCTGTCGCCCTTTGTGACCTTACCAAACAAGATATTCTCGCTTTTTATGAGAAAGAATTGGAACGGGTCAAGCCGACCACCGTTAAACATTACCACGCTCTGATTCATGGGGCGTTGAATTATGCGGTTGACAAAAATCTGATTCCAAGCAATCCGGCTGACCGGATTATCATTTCCAAGCCTGAACCCTTCAAGGGTGACTACTACCTGGATTCGGAAGTCCTGAATCTGTTTGAAGTTATCAAGGGGCATAAGATCGAGCTGGTAGTTCTACTGACTGCTTTTTACGGCCTGCGCCGCAGTGAGGTTATCGGTTTGAAATGGAGTGCCTTTGACTTCAACCATAACTGCTTCTCCATTCGGCATACGGTAACAACCTGCAATGTAAAGGGAGAGCGGGTCACGATTAAGAAGGACAAGGCAAAGAACAAATCCAGTCTGCGGACTTATCCATTGATTCCTTTTTTGAAAGAACGGTTGCTGGAGGCCAAGAAACAGCAGGAAGAAAATCGCAAGCTGTGCGGGCGCGCCTACAACAAAGAATATCTGGGATATGTCTGTGTCGATGTGATTGGCAATCTGATTAAACCCAACTATGTGTCCTCGACCTTTGGGAAGTTGCTTGCCAAGAACAATTTACGGCACATTCGTTTCCACGATCTTCGCCATACCTGTGCCTCGCTTTTGCTGGCCAACGGTGTTCCGATGGAACAGGTAAAAGAATGGCTGGGACACAGTGAGATTTCAACAACGGTGGATATTTACGGGCATCTGCAATATGCCACGAAAAAACAATCCGCCGCAGCCATTGAGCAGGACATTGTGGCGCCCATGCTGCAAAACCTATCGGCGGTTTCTCCATAAAAAGGAAAGAGGTCTACCAGCTTTTCGCTGGCAGACCTCATGGCGGAGATGGAGAGATTCGAACTCTCGCGCCGGTTTTGAGCCGACCTACCGCATTTCGAGTGCGGACCCTTCAACCGCTTGGGTACATCTCCAAATTTATGTTATATCCCTGGTCCCGACCCGCCGACCAATTCAGCCGGTGGAAATCGGGAAGAACAACAGGATAGAACAAGCAACATTATTCAATTTGAACTCGGCTGGAACCCGCATGGTTCCAAGGGTTTCAGCCGTTTGGCACTCCGCATAGGAAACCTGATTTCGAATCATTACACCAACTTGGATGATGACGGTAAATCAGGGACGATAGCGGTAACTACGGAACCCCAAAACATACCTCTCAAAGTGGCTGTCAGATGGCTGCTCTCATTATAGCCATTTTCCCGCAAAATTCAAGCCGTGGAAATTGGGAAGAACAACAGGATAGAACAGACCCCAATTCACAATTTGAACTTGCCCGCAAACCCGCATGGTTACTGGCTTTTCGGCAGTTTGGACTTCCAAAGTGGAAACATGATTTCGAGTCAGCCCCGTTATGACCACTTCGATACCTCTCCGTATAAAAAACATTCAGTTTCTGAAGAAACCAACATAGTTTCGAGCCAGTCCCGTTCTGTCCTCTGTTGCGGTACCCGAATTTTTTCGCTCGCTGTTCGCTTCAGAGAAAACAAATCCCCCAGCGCCCCAGTAGTGTAGCATATTTCCGTTCAATTTGCAAGTGCTTTCAGAAAAAAATTTCGGATTTGCCTCTTTACAACCCGATTCGTTTCATAAAACAGCCTTCCCGGCCTTCATCTGGTATTATAAAAAGTGTCTGTTTTGACTATTTTATAAATGCCAGTTTTGATTATGATAATATCAGATCGTATTCAAAAACACAGGAGGTAAATCAATATGGAAAAAACCAGATATGAACTGAATAAGGAATTGGCCCAGATGCTGAAGGGCGGCGTCATCATGGATGTTACCACACCGGAGCAGGCAAAGATTGCCGAGCAGGCAGGAGCCTGTGCCGTTATGGCTCTGGAGCGCATTCCGGCAGACATCCGTGCCGCCGGAGGTGTGTCCCGCATGAGCGATCCCAAAATGATCCGGGGAATTCAGGAAGCCGTTTCCATTCCCGTCATGGCCAAGTGCCGTATCGGTCACTTTGTGGAGGCCCAGATTCTGGAGGCCATTGAAATCGACTATATCGATGAAAGCGAGGTACTGTCTCCCGCCGACGATGTCTATCACATTGACAAGACAAAATTCCGTGTTCCCTTTGTCTGCGGCGCCAGAGATCTGGGCGAAGCGCTCCGCCGTATCGCGGAAGGGGCATCCATGATTCGTACCAAGGGCGAACCCGGAACCGGCGATGTGGTTCAGGCGGTGCGGCATATGCGTGCCATGAACTCCGAAATCCGCCGTGTTCAGAATCTGCGGGAGGATGAGCTTTTTGAGGCTGCCAAGCAGTTGCAGGTGCCGGTGGATCTGCTCCGGTATGTCCATGAGAATGGCCGTCTGCCCGTTGTGAACTTCGCCGCCGGCGGTGTGGCCACCCCTGCTGATGCCGCACTGATGATGCAACTCGGCGCAGAGGGCGTATTTGTAGGTTCGGGCATCTTTAAATCCGGCGATCCCGCCAAACGGGCTGCCGCCATTGTTCAGGCGGTTACGAACTATACCGACGCCAAGCTGATTGCAGAATTGTCCACGGATCTTGGAGAAGCAATGGTCGGTATCAACGAAAACGAGATTGCACTCCTGATGGCTGAGCGGGGAAAATAAGATGCGCGTCGGGATCTTAGCCCTTCAGGGGGCGTTTATTGAACATGCCTCGGTGTTGGAGCGTCTGAATGTACAGCATTTTGAAATTCGCCAGAAAAAGGACCTCCTGCAATCCTTTGACGGCCTGATCCTGCCCGGCGGGGAAAGCACGGTCATGCGCAAGCTCTTGCTGGACTTAGGGCTTTTTCAACCGCTTTCAGAGCAGATTCAACAGGGGCTTCCGGTGTTCGGAACCTGTGCGGGTCTGATTCTTCTTGCCAAGGAAGTGGAAGGCGGAAGCCGCTGTTTCGGCACGATGGATATTGCAGTCAAACGCAATGCCTACGGGCGGCAGTTGGGCAGCTTTTACATAGAGGCGGTATGCAAAGGTATCGGCACGGTCCCCATGACCTTTATCCGGGCGCCGTACATCTCCTCGGTTTCTTCGGATGCCGAGGTGCTGGCGGCGGTGGACGGAAAGATCGTGGCCGCCCGTCAGAAAAATCAGTTGGTCACGGCCTTTCATCCGGAACTGTGCAGTGATTTGTCCGTCCATCGGTATTTTTTGGACATGGTCAAGAGCAACATGGGGAAAGCTCTGTGATTTCAAGGTTTTGAGAGCCGGGAACTCTTTTCCGTACGGTTTTGCCGTGTGCAAAAAGAAGGCCCGGCTTTCAATCCGCTTGGAACCGACGGCTCATTTGTGAAATCCTACAATTTTTAAAGCTTTTTTTCAAATGCTCTTGTAAAAAAACCAGCAATGTGGTAGAATTTAAAGGAATGAAGGGACTTTTTGAAAAGCACCCGAAATGTAAAGGATGAATTGTTATGCCGGCCTATTCCACAGCCCTGTCTTCGCTGATTGAAGAGTTTTCACTGGACCTTGTCTATCTGCCCCGTCCGGCAGAAGAAATCTATATCTCACGCTCGGACACCAACCGCCCGGCTTTGGCTCTTTCCGGCTTCTTCAATCTGTTTGAACCGGACAGAATACAGCTGATCGGAAATGCGGAGCATGAGTTTCTTGCCAGCATGAATGAAAAGACCCTCCGCAAGCGTGTCTTCAACTTCATGGCCCAGTGTCCGGTGGCGGTGATTTTCACCACCGGCCTGACCGTTTTCCCCGAATTCATCGAGGCGGCCATGATCTACGCCGTACCGATTCTGAGCACGCAGAGCACTACCTCCTATTTCACGGCGGCGTTGATCGGTTCTCTTTCCCTTTCTTTGGCTCCCCGGATCACCCGTCATGGGGTCTTGGTGGAGGTTTACGGCGAGGGAATTCTCATTTCGGGCGAATCGGGCATCGGAAAGAGCGAAACAGCCATTGAACTGGTGAAACGGGGGCATCGGCTCATTGCCGATGACGCGGTGGACATCCGGAAGGTCTCGGCCAAATCCTTGGTGGGCAGAGCGCCCTCCTCCATCCGGCACTATGCGGAGTTACGAGGGGTAGGCATTATTGATGTGTGCCGTCTGTTCGGCATGGGCGCCGTCAAGGAAAGCGAGAAAATCGATTTCGTCATTTCTTTGGAGCAATGGGATTCGGAAAAGTTTTATGATCGGATGGGATTGGAAAACGAATACTGTGAAATTATGGGCATAAAGGTTCCCCAGGTCACCATCCCGGTCCGTCCCGGCCGGAACCTGGCCGTTATCATCGAAATCGCCGCCATGAACAACCGTCAGAAGCGCATGGGCTACAACACGGCCGAGGAATTCAACAAACAGATGCTTTTGCAGGCAGGGGTGGATCCCTCCGCCTACAACCACTCTCACTGAACTGCAAGGAACCATTCCCCGCCCCATTCATATACTCTTTAGTGAGGATTCCTCAAATCTACACAAAAAGGGTGAAAACAATGGCTTTATATAACTGTTCCGGCAACAACTCGACCTGCGGGAATGTGGGCGGCACCTCGGACAATACCAATTCCTGCAACTGCAACCAGAACCTCTGCGGCACTGTAGGCGGCATCTCCAACAATAACTGCTCCTGCGGGAATGTGGGCGGCGTCTCGAACAATAACTCCTGTCCCTACGGGAATGTGGGCGGCGTCTCGAACAACAGCTCCTGTCCCTACGGGAATGTGGGCGGCATTTCAAATTCCAACTGCTCCCTCAGCTGTACCGACTGGCTGCTGATTTTTATCGCACTGATCCTTCTTCTGGTGGTTTTCTTAGGATAGCCGAACCGAAAATACAACGGCTTCCGCTTTTGACCGCACTATAACAATAAAGTATTTATGCAGGATACGGTGAAGCTCCCAGTCAGGGCTTCACCGTATTTCTTTTATGCCGCCAATCAGAAGCCCCGATTCATACGGTTTCAAGCGCACAAAGCCGGACGAGCAAGGTCTCCCTGCCCGTCCGGCTTTTCTCCTTCTGTTTGTTCAACTCCGGTCTGCAATATGTTTTGTGCCGCACTACTTATTGCACGCATCGTTAAGCAGTTTTACAATCGGCTCAATATATTTCTTATCGGAAATATCGTATGAGTGGGCGATCATTTTCAGCATTTCCCTGTCCGCTTCGGTTTTATCTTTCTTGCCCTCAACCATTTTTTGGAAAAATTTCATCATCAGCTTGGAGCCGGCTGACATTTTTTCATAGCAAAACCCGCCGGGGCAATAAAACACCGGAACCCTTTTCCATTCGTCTCCGCTGAAATTGCGCTTCAAAAAGGCTTCGATTTCGGGGCTTTCGGCAGGACTGCCGCCTGTACAGAAGGCGATTACCGTCTTGCCCGGCCATTGACCGATCTTTGACCTGAACCACGATATTTTGCTGACGCCGCCTGCGCACACCCAGCCTCCAAAAACAATGGCATCATATAGATCAAAGTTTTGCTTTTTAGCAATTCGGAAGTCAAAGCAATCTGCCCCCACTGCCTCGGAGATCCATTCTGCATACCTCTTCGTAAAACCTGTTTGAGAATTATAAATTACCGCTGTTTTCATCGCTTTTCTCCCGCATTCTCAAAATATCGTTGGTAAATGCCCGACAAGCCTGCTCTTGCTGCACAAAAATTTCATTTATCGGTATTCCCGGCGAAGAGACGGAAAAAATCGTCCCAAGGCCGATGGAATAAATGAGCATATTCAGATGCAACTGCTTTGCGCATTCCACAGGAATGCGCAACTCCTGTGCAATTCCTTCCGCCATCTTCGGGTTTGTTTCGGTTTTATAAATATCCTCCAAAGAGGAAATATTTTTCCGCTCTTGCATAATAAAGATTTTGAGAATATGCGGCTCCTCTCCGGCAAGACGGATATAGGCTCTGCCTGTGCTACGGAACAAATCCTCTTTATCGATGCGGGCTTTCATATATTCCTCTATGAAACACCTTGCCCTGTTTTCAACCTCTTCCCGGAGTCCCTCCATGCTGGTGCAATAGCTGTAAATAGGCTGCACAGAACACCCGAGCTTATCGGCAATACTTTTCACCATCACTTTTTCCATACCGCCCTGACGGGCAATTTCAAAAGCAGCTTCCACAACCATATCTTTTGTAATTCGTTGTTTGGGCATTGTAACGCCTCCATATAATTTATTTATATAAATAATTTATATAACTTGATTATACACCAGTTTTATAAGAATGTCAATAAAATTCGGTTGAATATCTGCACATTCCATCCTGATGCATAAAAAAGACAGCGTAAAAAAGGGGCTGTAAAAAACCTGCTTGTTTTACAACCCCACAAATTTTTAATCGGCGTCCCTGTATGGCGTTCATTTTCCGGAAGCCGCTTTTGCGGCCCTTTCTTTATAAGCCCCTGCGCCCTTGTTCCGGAGGGAACAAAACAACCAGCCCTCCTCTGTCCACCAGTCTGCCGGGCAAAAGGGAGTGAATGCGATAATTCCGGCTGGCGAGAAAGGAAGAAATTTCCGCCGCCTGCGGATGGGTAAACAGGTCTCCGAAAAAAAGAACCTCCTGTCCCATAAGAGCCGAGGCTCCGCCCAAAAAGCCCCGGTCGTAACCCGGCAGCAGAATCTCTGCCGGTTCGGTTCTGAAACAAGGAACGCCCAGTGCTTCGGCCGCCTCCAGAATGCTCCGGTCTGCCGAAATCACCCCGGCCGCGCCCAAAGAAAGGGCGGAACAGTGGGCATATCCCTGCTTGATATACAACGGCGTCAGCTTTTTCGTCAGCGCCTCCGGCAGACTTCCCCTTCGCCCCAGAAGCCGGCCGCAAAGAGGCAATCCGTCAAACCACAAGTCCAAGGGATACGCCCCTGCCGGCAGAGCCAAGGGGACCACCGGACAGCCAAGCTTTCCGAACAGTCTTTGGTTTTCAAGCCAATAGCCTTCGTAGGTATAAAGCGCTCCCTCCAAGGGAAACACCAGCAAATCCGGGTGTCCCTGCACCGGAAGAGGCAACTCCCGATAAGGCGGCAAAGCCACCGGCTCTCCGTATGGCTCCAGAGCCTGCCGAAACGCTTCCCCGCCCCGGCTGTCATACAACAAAAAAGGACGGAACACCTTTCCGTCCTCCTGTGTTTGATTGTCGTTATGCACGTTCAACCTTACCGGAACGCAGACAACGGGAGCAGACATAAACCGTTTTGTGGGTTCCGCCCTCAACAATCTTGACCTTCCGGATATTGGGCTTAAAGGTTCTGTTGGTCTTCCGGTTGGAATGGGAAACATTCTGACCGAAAGTGACGCCCTTTCCACAGAGCTCGCACTTTGCCATTCTGGTGACACCTCCATTTACTCGAAGCATGGTAAACACTTACTTTGGACAGTATAGCACAGTTTTTTTCAAATTTCAAGTCCTTTTTTTCATTTATTTTCATCTTTTTGAGAGAAAAGCGTTTTTCGGCTGAGAACAGCTCCGATTTGTCTCGGTTTTCGTGCATCAAATGTATTATCGTAAATTTTGGTTGACAGTTTTCAGTGATGATGGTACAATATTCCCGATGATTTTTTGATGGGGTCGGGAGGATGCTCTATGTATATTTGTTATGACAAGCTCTGGAAGCTTCTCTTAGAGCGGAACATCCGAAAAACCGAAATGAGCGAGGTGGCCGGGCTGAACAGCCGCACTCTTGCCAAGCTTTCCAAGAATGAAACGGTCACGACCGATACGATTGCCCGCATCTGCAAGGCCTTGCGCTGTGATGTGGGCGACATCATGGAGTATCGGGACGCCGAAAAGGCCGCAACGCTGTATGAAGCCTTCCAAAATTCAGCAAAGGTCCTTGCCCGGACGCCTACCTGTGTTTCTTATGCCCTGCTCTTCAGGGGTAAAAAATACCTGATTCACCAATCGGTGACCAAAGCAACCAAGGACAGCACCATTCGCTGTAAGGAAAACGGCACGGTGGTCTGGGAGCAAACCTACCGCTTTGATGGTGCTTCTGCGCCCACCAAAACCGAAGAGGTGCTTTTGCGCCCCTCCTACCGCAGTGATTGCACGACTCTTGTTCTGATTCAGGGCAAGCCCTCAAAGATCACCGGACTGAACGAAGGTATTTTTCTCTCCCCTGATTATAAGGGCGAAAAGCGGGGAGTTTATGTTCTTTCCACCGCCGCTTTCAAGCTCTATGGCGGCTGATTTTCCAAACCTCAGGAGTATTTTATGATTTTGATTATTGCAGAAAAGCCGAGCTTAGGGCGAAACATTGCGGCGGGCATCGGAACCATGCAGAAACGGGACGGCTATCTGGAGGGCAACGGATACCTGATCAGCTGGGCCTTCGGGCATCTTTTTTCCCTGTGCGATATTGAAGCCTATTGCCCCTCCCCCCGTCCCGACGGACGCTGGTCTTTGGACAACCTGCCCTGCTTTCCCGATAAATTTCTTTTTGAATTGCGCAAGAAGGAAAAAGGACAGGAGGACGAGGGGGTAAAAAAGCAGTTTCAGCTCCTGAAAACGCTCTGTCTGCGGCCGGATGTGGACACCATTGTAAACGCCGGGGACGCTGACAGAGAGGGCGAGATCATTATTCGCCTCTGCATTGAAAACGCATTGAAGGGCTTTGAAAATGCCGGAAGCAAAAAACTCAAGCGCCTCTGGCTGCCCGACCAGACTCCCCAAACCGTGAAGGCCGCCCTTGCGAACCTGAAAGATGAAAAGGACTATGACCTCTTGGCCAACGAGGGCTTTGCCCGCACCTATATCGACTGGCTCTACGGCGTGAATCTTACCCGCTACGCCACTCTGCGTACCGGCGTGCTTCTGCGTGTGGGCAGAGTCATTGCGCCCATTGTCCGGGCGATTTACGATCGGGATATGGCCATCCGCAATTTTGTTCCGGGAAAATATCTGGCTCTTTCCAGTAAAGAAGTGACCAACGGCGAAACGGTGGAGCTTCTTTCCAAAAACCGTTTTGAGGAAAACGAAAAGGAAAAGGCAGAGGCCCTTTGCCGGAAATACAACGAAACCGGAGCGGTGGTGCGCTCGGTGAAGAAAAAGAAGGACAAGCTTTTTCCGGGAAAGCTCTATTCCCTTTCCAAATTGCAGAATGTTCTTGGTAAAAAATACAAAATGCCCATGAATGAGTCTCTGGAGATCATCCAGCGGCTCTACGAGCAGGGATATCTGACCTATCCCCGCACCAACTCCGAATATCTTGCCAGCGCCGAAAAGGACAAGGTGAAGGAAATTCTGAACGCCTGCCGAAAGCTGAAATATCCGGTGATGTTCAAGGACGACAAAACCATTTTTGACGACAGCAAGATCGAATCCCACTCTGCTCTGACGCCCACCTACAAAATTCCCGATGTGCACAGCCTTGGAGAAAAAGAAAAACAGGTATACAGCACGGTCTTCCGCCGCTTCATTGCCGTTTTCTGCAGTGAACCCTGCCTGGTCACCAAATCGGAAATCGTCATTGATGTGGGAGAATTGGAGAGCTTCACCTTAAAGGGCATGGTCATTGAGGAACCGGGCTGGACCAAATACGACGACCGGCAGGGAAAGGATAAGCTTCTGCCAAAGCTGCAAAAGGGAGATGCGGTAATGATCGACTTCAAGCCGGTTGAAAGGGAAACCTCTCCCCCCAAACACTATACGATTGAAACGCTGAACAACTATCTGAAAAATCCCTTTAAAGAGGAAAAGGCTGCCGCAAAGGAACAGTCCGAAGGGGAAAACGAGGATGACACCGAGGATTACAAAGCTATTTTTGAAGGCTTAGAGCTGGGTACCGAAGCGACCCGAACCGGCATTATCGAAAATGCCATCAAAAGCCGGTATATTGCCCTGAAAAAGGATGTGTACACCATTCTTCCGGAAGGAGAATTCTTCATTGAATCCTTAGACCGGATGCAGATTTCCATGGACAAATACAAAACAAGCGATTTGGGCAAGGCCCTGAAGCAGGTGTATCACGGAAAAATCACGGTAAACGACAGCGTGGAATTGGCCAAGGCCCAGATCCGGGCGGTATTTGACCGGGGAAAGGAAGAGAGCAACATCGGCTGTTTCGGAGACGAGATCGGTGCTTGTCCCCTCTGCGCTTCACCGGTCAAAAGGAAACGCAGCTTCTACGGCTGTGAAGGCTACAAGGAAAAGGGCTGTAAATTCTCTATTCCCACCTATCTCTGCGGCAAGGCGATCAATATAGACTTGGCCCAAGAGCTGCTCACGAAGAAAAAAACCGGCATTCTGGAGGGCTTTCACTCCAAGAAAACCGATCGGGATTTTTCCGCCGCACTCCGTCTGGACGAAGAAGGAAAGGTGGTTTTTGAGTTCGGTACCGGGAACTCACCCAAAGCCGTGGGAAAGCAGCCGTCTGCCCCTCCTTTTTCCTGTCCCAAATGCGGAAAACGGCTGATCAAAGGGAAAACCGCCTACGGCTGTTCCGGATACAAGGAGGGCTGCGACTTCCGGATTCCCTTTCAGAATAACGGAACGACTGTAACCGACCGGGATCTTCCCCGTATTCTTTCAGGATCATAAAAGCCTCTTCCAAACTTTTTTAAAAAAATGCTTGACAATTCAACGAGTATATGGTATGATATGGGGGTCGCCAGGTTGCCCCATTAGCTCAGACGGTAGAGCACTTGACTTTTAATCAAGGTGTCCGGAGTTCGAGTCTCCGATGGAGCACCAATCGAGTATGATCCGAATACCTTATTCTTTGCAGGAATTGTAGTCGGATATACAAAACAAAACACCGAGCAGAGATTTGATTCTCTGCTCGGTGTTTTTCGTTCTGTAGTTCCTGCTTGTTCTTTGCTTCGCCGTCAGGAGGTTTGGCTTCGGGTTCAGGAGCTGTATTGACCGTAAGTGTACCCCTGACTTTATGAACTGTTTGAATACCTGGTTTGAGCCTGTTGCGGCAGAACCTGAGTCGGCACCGAAAATGATGGAGACCATTATAGAGGTTGCCCCCGATGAACTCAGGCGAAGCGAAATGTATTGAAACACCGACAAGAATACCAATACCGCATGAGATGAGTAGGTACGATCTGCTGTCGATCTTCGTGGATTTGATGGCTGTGATGCGTGTCGTATATAAGGGATCACGAGCCTCTTGTTTTGAAGCCTTTTCTATGGTAAACTAAAAAAAATTAAAAAAATATTAAAAAGGTGACAAGGTTTTACTTTTTTGTCCTCTATATGAGTAGAGGCGCTTCAAAATATCAGGAAGGAGGAACACTGTGAAGAAAAACGAAGAAACAACAGATGACAAGCTGATTGCACTGTTTTTTGATCGCGCCGAGGATGCAGTTGAACGCACAGAGCAGAAGTACGGAAGGTACATTTACAGCATTGCGCACAATCTGTTAAACGATGAGGAAGACAGCAAGGAATGTGTGAACGATACGCTTTATATTCTATGGACGCACCTTCCGCCGGACAAACCGAACTGCTTTAAATCCTACATCGCAGCAATTGTTCGTCATGCGGCGCTGGAACGGTTGAAAAGTCGTTCCAGAGAAAAGCGCGTGCCTCTTGGGAACATCACAAATCTCGACGAACTTGCAGAGTGTCTGCCGTCTTCAGACAGCGTGGAGAGTGCGCAGGAGCAAGCGGAATTAAAGCGATTGCTTGATCGGTTTGTGAAGGGGCTGTCCAAGCGCAAACGCTATATCTTCATCAGCCGTTACTACCTGTTTGACAGCATTGAAAGGATCGCTCATGCGCTTCACACAAGTCCTTCAACTGTCAGCAGAGACATTGCGGCAATCAAAAAAGAACTAAAAAAGGAACTGATCGAAGGAGGATTGGAATGAACACGAAATTATTAGCAGATACCATTGGTTCTCTTGACGGAGAACTGCTCGATGAAGTCATTGAAGAGCATTATAAACGGACAATGCCGGGAAAAACTATAGTAATTCCCCGCTATCGCAGAGCAATCGCAGTGGCGGCAATATTGCTGACCGTTTCCGCAGCCGTACCTCTAATCGTGATAAATAACAAGCCCGGCGATATAAAAATTCCGGAAAACAACGGCTTGTACCCAACAAGTATCCCCGACAATCACACAAAAATCTATGAGCATCTGACTGATAGAGAAATTTACTCACCTTTGCGCGGAGGCTTTACGCAGATCAAAATTGACAAGGTATATGATGGAGTTTACTGCGATGATCCAGATGATCCAGGTGATGTATTTAGATATATCATTGTCGAATGCACCGCCATTCACGATATTTTTGAACGCATTCCGGACCAAATGCCTATAACCATACGAATCCGGCTCGATATGTATGCGGCATCCGATAATAGTAAAATGTCCGAAAATGGCACAAGAGGAACAGATGAGGACGGTATTCCGTATGATACGACGCAACAGAAAAAGAGAGAATGGCAATATGATGACGCAGAGAAATACAAGGAGTTTTTGCTCGAACACAATGAAGGCTATCTGTTTGTACCCGGTTGGCGAACAATCACGCAAGAAGTATACTCTCTGGATACAAACAAATTCGAGACTGTTACTCTCTCTCTTTCTGACCACTTTAGATTAAACGAGTATTGCTATCTGCCTTTGACAGAAAACAGAATTGATTTAAATGCAGTTTGCAGGTTTATTCTAAGTAACAAAGGCTATCTTGATACCGTATACGGAGATATAATAAAGGACGGAATGACAAAAAATGATTTTGAAGAAGAATTCAAGGCACTACTGTCAGAAGCAGAGCAGGAAAACAATACCTAATCTTTTATTCTGCGTACAATATTTTCCAAAACAATAGCACCTATGTGGGTAGCACGACGCTAACAATCGTCAAGAATTAAATGTTTTCATCACTGTCATGTTTATGCTATGGGCAATTTTCAAATGAGTTTTAGCGGCTTTCTAAAGGCATAATCGTTCTCATTTGTTCAAAATCCGGAAAAGCAAGCAAACAAATGACCGCCATTGGGTTTTGTTTATTTTCTCTGTTTTTCTCAAAGGGCTTTGACCGATGCCGAACAGCATCGGTCAAAGCCCTTTTTGCCATTGGAATAGAAGTTCCCTCTGCCAAAGAATCAGCGGAACAGCAGGGTGAGATAGGCGTAAGGTTCCACCACCGTTTCCACAAGTCCGTTCCGGACAGGCAATTCCTCCTTGGGCGTTTCGTTGGTATCGGCCACAAAGACCTTTTCTCCAAGGGGAGTTATGGAAACGGAATCCGGCTCGGCACTGTCATTGAAGAGCCGCAGGACGATGCCTCCCTCCTCTCCCGATTTCAGCGCAGTGACCGTGGAGCGGCCATTATAATGGAAGAGCGAGTCCTTCAAAGGCCGAGTTCCGCCGTGACGGCAGGCGCTGAAGGCGATCAGCGGATGGGCGTGAGCGGTTCTCTGCCGTTCTCCCTCCTCCTTGTCGGCGCACACACCCACCATCAGGTCTATATAGTGTCTGCCCAATTCTGGGAAGGGATCGGGATCGAAACCGCTGTTGAGCAACCGAAGTTCCCCTCTGTTTTTCCAGCCCCGGAAGCCGTACTTGCAATTGTTGAACACCTGCAAATAGCTGTCGGCACCCTCCGGAAGCAGTTCCATGCTTCCGATAGACGGCACATCGTGAGGCAGTTCGCTCCGCACGATGCTTCCCGAACCTGCCTGGTACCGATAGGACTGCACCGCATACCCGGGTTCCAGAACGAAGATCAGGGCCGGAATACCCTCTCCCCGTTCGCCCGCTTCCATCCAGTCGCATTCCAAAAGATATTCCAGTTGTCTGCTTCCTTTATCCAGCTTTACCGAAACCCGAAGAGTGGAACGCTCGAAGGAAAGAGTATAATTCAACTCCGCCCTATTGGCTCTTCTGAGATAAGAAGTGACCTTCACCGTCCTTGTCTCGTTCAGATTCTCCGAAGAAATTTCCTTGCCCAACACCCAGGCGGTCATGCCCTTCCGGGAATCCTCCCGCACAAAGCGGAAATAGCCTGTGGGAGAGCCGATCAATTCTCTTCCGGTGTCCTTTTCCTTTACGGAAATCAGCATCAGGGTCAGCGAATCGAAGGTACAGGAAATCCGATCATTCTCCAGAACATAGGGAAAATCGCCCATATCCTTCATCACGCATCCGCCGGCATCCTTGTAGTAACCGGTCCTCTGTTCCGGATACTCCTCACGCCCCGAAAAGATCAGGGTGCTGTAGCCGAAAGGCGGAACGGTCACCTGAGCACAGATTTTGGCGTAAGTATGCAGATGCCAGAAGCCGGTTTGCCGTTCCAGAATATCGAAGGCATACTCCCTGCCCTCTTCGTCCCGAAGAACCGTATTGTTCAGATCTCCCGGATAGTCCCAGACCTTTAATTCCACACATTCGGTGCGCTCATAGGCCGTGGTGTTGAAGATCTGCCAGACTCTTGTTTTTCCTCTTCCCCGCTCGGTCACACTGAAGGTGAAAAAACTACGCCGGTCGGTGCCGCTGCCCACTCCGGCACCCTCGGAAATGCCCGGAAGCGTTTCGTCAAAGGGCAGACTTTCGGTGTTTATCTGATCGGTCAGACGGCGCAACGCCCGGTTCGCCACCGTGTTGGCGGCGGCAAGCGTGTCCTGAAACCGACCCATAGACCATTCTCTCGATTCCACCACACAGGAACCGGGCAGAATATCGTGGAACTGGCCGAAAAGCGCATTGTGCCAGGACTCTTCCAGAAGCACTGAAGGCTTTTCCTCGCCCTTGCCGGAAAGGGCTTCCAAAACCTCTGCTTCGCCCAAACGGTTTTCAGACAGTCTGTTTGCCATCTTCAGCCGGCTCTGGGTGGTGTAGCATCCGTCAAAAATGAAGTTGGCTTCGCCCTCATAAACCGGAAAACGGTCGATATACTGTTCCATCTTGTCTAAGAAATTCCGATAGGTATCAAACCGGATCTCCGGGAACAGCCGCCATTCATTCATCTTCTGCAGTCTCTCAAGGTCTCTTCGGGTGGGTCCGCCGCCATGATCGCCCACACCGTACACAAAGAGAAAGTCCCTCTGCTCCTTTGCAATGGCCTCGCAGACGGTTCTGGGAAGGTCTGCCACCGTATCCGCAGTCACCTCTGCCAAGTACCACTTGGGTTCCTGATAGACAAACAGTTCTTTGCCGGAAGGGGCTCTCCAACGGTACATTCCCCTCCGCTCGCAACCTCTGCAATGGTAAAGTCTGGTCACTCCGGCGGACAGAAGCACCTCCGGCTCGAAAATATGGTGCCCGAAGGTGTCCGGCTCAAAATCCAGGTTCATCTGTTCAAAGGGAATCCCAAAGGTCTTTTGCAAATACCTTTTTGCATAGAGGATCTGCCGGTTCTGGGCTTCGCCGGAGGAAAGGTTCTTGTCGCCCTCTACCCAAGTGGAGGCAATGACCTCCCAACGACCCTCCCGGATCCGCCGCCCGATCTCCTCAAGCATTTCCGGCTCATATTTTTCGACAATCTGGTAGGTGGACACCTGGGATTGTGCAAACACAAATTCCGGGTATTCGTCCATCAGCCGCAGGACCGTCCGGAAGGTTTCCAAGGTCGTGGCCACCGTTTCGTGGTATCCCCAGGTCCAGTTCATGTCGATATGGGCATGACCCACTGCATGAACCGTATACTTTTTGGCTTCTTTTTCAAGGCTTTTCAGGCTCTCTTCAAGGTCCTCCAAGGCCCCTGCGGTCAGACTGCCCTCCCTTTGGCACCTTGCAAGCAGCTTTTCTCCCGCATCCAGAAGCATGGCATCGTATTTGTTCTGTTCGTTTTGCGAAATGGACGACAGGAAAAGCATTTCCGCATACGCCCGCTCGCCGTATACACTGCCTTTGTATGCCGACAGCTTTTTCAGAATGGTCGTGATATTCATATTTTTCCCCCCTTTTTCCTTCCCGACAGCCTTTCTTCTCCAAGGCAGCGGGAGGTCCCTTCGTCCCCATTATACAGGTGAACATGAAAAAGTCAAGGCTTTTTGTGAATTTCAACGGCAATAAACAAAGATCGGAATCTGTTTTTCGGATTTTTTCCAAAAATTCTGAATTTTTAAAAACTTCTCTTGACAAATGGAATTTTTTTGTTTATACTGTATCCATGAAAGGCAACGGCGTCTTTGAGGGAACTCTTTGACGGCGTTTTTCTTTTTCGGGAGCGCTTCCTTTTCTGCAGACTGTGCGCAGGTTTGGAGAGGAGCGGATTTTCGTTTCCCGAGATGACCGCAGAAGGATTTCTTCTGTAAATTCAGATATTCAAAGGCGTTTGAGTCGGGAAAAGTACTGTTGCACACCGGTGAAAGCGAATGCGGGATGGTGAGAGCCGCAACAAGGAGCAGTAGGAAAGAACACCCGGCGAGCCGCAAGCCCAACGGCATTCCATGCCCAGTAAGCGAGTCGGTTGCCCCCGTTAAAAAGGCAAGGCTTTGTTGGAAGCTGAAAAGAGAAAAAAGATAGGTGGCACAGCGAGTCGGCACTTGCCCTATCGGATGCTGAATAAAATTGAAATGAGGATTTTATCATGTGTTCGATTATGGGATATTGCGGCAGCTGTGCCTCTTTTGACGAATTCCAAAGGCATTTTGAAAAAACGGTACAACGGGGTCCGGATGACACCCGCATTCTCGATACCGGAAAAGGACTTTTGGGCTTTCACCGTCTGGCAATTATGGGGCTTTCTCCCGAAGGAATGCAGCCCTTTGAGCTGGACGGAAGCTATGCCGTCTGCAACGGCGAAATCTACGGCTACGAAAAAATCAAGGAGGCCCTTGCCTCCAAATACACCTTCCGAAGCGGTTCGGACTGCGAGGTCCTTCTGCCCCTTTACAGGGAATACGGTACCGGAATGTTCAAAATGCTGGACGCCGAATTTGCCCTGATTCTTTTTGACGGGAGCACCGGTGAATACATCGCCGCAAGAGACCCCATCGGTATCCGCCCTCTCTACTACGGCTACGACTCCAAAGGAACCATCCTTTTTGCCAGCGAGCCGAGGAGCTTGGTGGGCTTGTGCGCCCGCATTCTGCCCTTTCCTCCGGGGCATTTCTATAAGGACGGAAAATTTGTCTGCTACCGGGATATGACCAAGGTGTATACCGTTTGCCGCGACGACCTTGAAACCGTCTGCCGGAACATTCGGGAAAAGCTGGTCGCAGGTGTCCGGAAACGCTTGGTGGCCGATGCTCCGGTGGGCTTCCTGCTTTCCGGAGGCCTGGATTCTTCTCTGGTCTGCGCCATTGCCGCAAGGGAAAGCCAAAAGCCGATCCGCACCTTTGCCATCGGCATGGAAAAGGATGCCATTGATTTGAAATATGCCAAAGAGGTGGCGGACTACATCGGCAGTGAGCATACGGAAGTCTATATGACAAGAGAACAGGTTCTGTCCTCTTTAAGAGAAGTGATCGGAATTTTAGGCACCTTCGACATCACCACCATCCGGGCAAGCATGGGCATGTATCTGCTCTGCCGGTGGATCCATCAACATACCGACCGCAGAGTTCTTCTGACCGGAGAAATCTCCGACGAGCTGTTCGGCTACAAATACACCGACTTTGCGCCCAGTGCCGAGGAATTTCAAAAAGAATCGGAAAAACGGATAAGAGAACTGCACACCTATGATGTTCTCCGGGCTGACCGCTGTATTTCCTCCTGCTCCTTAGAGGCACGGGTACCCTTCGGCGATCTGGATTTTGTCCAGTATGTGATGTCTGTAGACCCTAAACTGAAAATGAACACCTACCATAAGGGAAAGTACCTGCTGCGTCATGCCTTTGAAGGGGATTATCTGCCTCAAAGCATTCTGTACAGAGAAAAGGCCGCCTTCTCCGATGCGGTGGGACACTCTATGGTGGACGACTTAAAGGAATATGCCGAAAGTCTCCATACAGATGGGGAATTTGTCCAAAAGTGCCGGAAATACGACGATGTTCCCCCCTTTACCAAGGAATCTCTTCTTTACAGAGAAATCTTTGAGGAACTGTATCCGGGACAGGCCGGCATGATTCCCGGCTTTTGGATGCCCAACAAAAACTGGGAAGGCTGTGATGTGAACGACCCCTCTGCCAGAGTTCTTTCCAACTACGGCGAAAGCGGAACATAAAATGCAAAAACCGGGTTTGACGAAATGCGTCCGACCCGGTTTCACACAAAAACCGCAGTCATCAAGGCGACTGCGGTCTTTTCGGTTCTTACTTGAATTTACGCTTTCTTGCAGCTTCGGATTTCTTCTTTTTCTTCACGCTGGGTTTGTCGTACTGTTCTCTCTTCTTCACTTCAGAAAGAACGCCGGAACGCGCACAAGACTTCTTGAATCTACGAAGAGCACTGTCGAGAGTCTCGTTCTCTTTCACTCTGATTTCTGCCACTTTTATCCCTCCCTTCGTGATGCAAGAACATTCACTTTAGTCATTATACACGGATTCTGCCAGATTGTCAAGAGAAAAATTTCCTTTCACACGATTTTTTTCGCAAGTCCCGTCCGGCTTTCAGCTCCGCAGGCTCTCAATATAATCTGCCAGCTCGGAAAGCTGCTGATCCTGCTCTGCCCTCAGGCCTTCCGCCCAAGAGGAAAAATCCAAAACCTGACCCTTGAAAATCCGGTCGATCCGCTCTGCCAGCGTGTCATCGTTGGCGTCGGTGTAGGTTTTGGAGGAGCGCACCCTTCCCTCTTCAAAGGAAAGAAGAATCTGAACGCCTCCGAAGGACAGCCGGCAGTCCACCTCGTAATCGAAGGGCGGCGTTGTACCCAACCGCCATTCGTCCGAAGAATGCTTTTTATAGTATTTCTCAATTTCCTGCCGATCCTGTTCCGTAAAGGGATAGGGCTCAAAATCGCCGTACACCCGGCCGTAGGCCTGGGGGATCACCCGGAGCAGCTCCTCCACCGTCAGGGAGGGCACAAACTCGTTCAGGTTGCAGACTCTGGACCGGACGGAAGCCACCCCTTTCGACTGCATTTTCCTCGGGTCGACCGTCAGATAATTCTGGAGCCTTGAAAGGTCTGCCGACACAAGCAGAGTGCCGTGATGCTGTTTGGCATCCCCTCTTGCGCAGTAAGCATTTCCCGAAAACTTTTTCCCTGCCGCCAGCAAATCGTTACGCCCTGAAAATTCACAGGGAATGCCGAGGCTTTGCACCGTTTCCAGAATAAAACGGTGTTGTCGATCCTTGTCGTACCGATTCTTTCCGGCATTAAAGGAAAAATTCAGATTCCCGCAGTCGTGAAAGACCGCTCCTCCGCCGCTGATCCGACGCACCAGCTGAACTCCATCCCGTTCCATTGCGGAAAGATCGCACTCCTTCCAGGGATTCTGATTCTTGCCAATGATCACAGCATTCCGATTGATGTAAAAATACAGTACCACATCCTCCGGACCGATGTGATCAAGAAACCATTCATCGGTGGCGAGATTGCGCCAGCCGTCGTAACTGTCCGAAATATAAAGATAATTCTTTCCCATTGCTCTTCCTTTGATTTTTTTCCATTATACACAATTTCAAGAAAAAATCAAGGAAAATATTTATTCACTCCAGAAGGCATCCTCGTCGGTGAAAATGGTATCATTCCGGTTGAAGTGGAAGTCCGAATAATCGTAATTCTTGGGGAACAGCCTCAGCGACTCCAATTCATCATCGCCGTCCCGGCAAACTCTTCCTTTGGAAAAACGGAGAGTGTTTTTTGCCATATACTCCCGATAAGAATCCATATCGAAGCGTTCCTTTCCGTTTACCCCGTTGTAAGCCGCTTGTTCACTTGGTATGAGCGGCTTGTTTTCCAAAAGGATTTTCCGGAGTTCCCGTATAGAAACCGGGCTTCCTTTTTCATCCTTGAACCAGACCCGGAAGGTAGGATCCAACAGGACCCTTCCTCCTGATGGCAGAAAACAGTCCACCACCACATGGCAGTCTGAACAGGGATCTTCATAGGGGAGGCAGGTCACATGCTGCGCCCGGATGCCGAAAGAGCGCAAAAGTGCCGACAACATGATGGAAAGTCCCCTGCAGTTGGTTCTTCCCATTTTCTCGTAATAGAGCACAAAATCCTGTAACTTCCGGTGATCGGGCCAACTGGGCATTCCTGAACAACCGTCATGATGAAAATTGTCACAGATAAAATCCAACAAAGCAAAGACCAGTTCGTCACCCTCTTTTCCCTCGGTATATTTTCCGAGATCGTACCGGTCAAGACATTCCGGAAGCTTTTCCCCAAGAACAAATTCAATCTTTACGGGAGACTGCCCCCGGTCATAATCGGCATAGCGCCGCAGAATCTCAAGCCTTGAAAGATTTATAATCGGAATATACTTTTTCAGACGATCCGACACATGATCCGAAATCCTGGAAACTTCTACATCTGCATATTTCTTTTGTTGAAGCTGACGGAAACTGCCCTTCATGATCCCGTCCTCCAGGCGCAGCCGGAAAACTGCCCGATTTGCAGCATCATTGAATAAAAAGATCAATTCCCCATCGAGCACTGCATAACCGATAGGAACATAATAGCCCCAGCCCAACTCGTCAAACCAGAAGTACGGAAAATAGCGCCCGTCCCTTTTTTCCAATTCCATTTCGCATTTCATATCGAAAAGACCGTTACATTCCCAGACGCCCTCCCAGCCGTCGTTCGGAAAATCTGCTTCGGAGATACCGGGATTTTCCGGATCCGAAACAAAGCTGGGAAAGCAATCTGCTTCGCAGCCGGTATTTTCAAAATAAAGCTTCTTCCGGTCACTTCCGGTCATTTCCTCACCGACCAGCACCGTTTTTCCGTCTTCAACAGAGGCACTCACCGCCACCTTCCGGTTTCCGACGGTAAGGATCAGATTCTCTCCTGCAGTTTTCACCTCTGCCTTCTGGCAGAACAGCCCCCACGAGCTTGCCGTAAGATACACTTCTCCCGAAGGAAAGATATCCAGAAGCATATCTACTTCCGCGCAACACGCCCATTTTCCGCAATGTTCCATACTTGGTTCCTCCCGTTTGTATAAAGATTTATTTTAGAGAGTCTGTTCAGACTTCCCTTGTGCTTCCACAGTATAGCACTTTGAAAACATAAAATCAATTCCTTCCGGCCAAGCAGTCGTTTTTCACCTGCAAGTGGCAGATTTTCTCTCTCAAAAGGATGGATTCCGGGAATTGTTTTCTGCCACGGTGGACGGAATGTCGGGTACCGGAAAGAAAACCGCCGGCTAAACTTCTTTTTGCCCAATATAAAAAGCCAAATATTGAAAGCAGAAAAGGGGCGTTTCTCCGGAATGCGCCGCATTCCGGAAAACGCCCCTTTCCATTGGAAAAATCTGAAACTTACTTCAGATCGTTCTCATATTTCTCGATCATCTTCTTGACCATCTGACCGCCCACAGAACCAGCCTGACGGGAGGTGAGGTCGCCGTTATAACCGTTCTTCAGGTTTACGCCAACTTCGCTGGCAGCTTCCATCTTGAACTTGTTGAGAGCTTCCTTTGCTTCGGGAACGAGTTTATTCTTGGTTGCCATGTTCTTTTTTTCTCCTATACATATCGAGTCAATCTGCATAGAATTTCATTTTCCGTCATTTATCCTGCATCTTTTTGCGGCTGTTTTCAAAGTTCCCGGCCTTTTTTGTACTTACCTGTCCGAATTGTCCCATTGAACAGGATTTTTTCCAAAGCTCCGATCCTCTTACGGCCGCAAGCGATCTGCATTTTTTATTCCGGTTTCCGAAAGGTTCTCCGGCGCCGGAACATACGGTTCGATTCTGCAGCTGCTCTTTTCTCTTTTTCGGTATACGCCCAAAACGATATACCCTTTTTTCGAGCAAAAATCCGCTTTCCGACCGCACCTTTTGGCCGATCTTTTGTTTTCCGGTTCTTTGCTCTGGTTATAGTATGAACCGTCTTTTCGGTTCTATTTGTGGTATTTTTTAGAATTTTCAAGGAGTTTTTGCGCCGATACCGGCCGCCCGCTTTGTCGGCAGCCAGCAATCCGAACAGTGCAAGCGCACAGAAAAAGACAGATACTCTTGCAATGCAAGACCCCTGTCTTCATTCTTTCTGTTTTTTTCAATATTAACCGCCCAAGTATGCTTTTTTGACCTCCGGACTTTCGGCAAGTTCCTTTCCGGTTCCGGAAAGCACGATCCTTCCGGTTTCCAACACATACGCCCGGTCGGAGACGGCCAACGCCTTGCCGGCATTCTGTTCCACCAGCAAAACGGTAATGCCTCTTTTATGCAGATCCTGAATGATCGAAAACACCTGATCGACCAACAGCGGCGACAGGCCCATGGAGGGCTCATCCAAAAGCAGCAGTTCGGGCTGACACATCATCGCTCTGCCGATGGCAAGCATCTGCTGTTCCCCGCCCGAAAGGGCGCCTGCCAACTGTTTCCGGCGCTCACCCAGCCGGGGGAACAGTTCATAAACCATTTCTAAATTCTCTTTGAGCTTGTTCCGGTCCTTTTCCGTAAAACCGCCCATTTGCAGATTCTCGTAAACCGTCAGCTCTGCAAAAACCCGCCTGCCCTCCGGCACCAAGGTCAGACCCATTTTCACAATTTTGTGGGTAGGCATACCCACAAGCTCCTTGCCCTTGTAGAAAATGTGGCCGCTCTTGGGATGCAAAAGGCCGGTGATACTCTGCATGGTGGTGGTCTTTCCGGCGCCGTTTGCGCCGATCAAGGTCACAATTTCCCCTTTCCGGACCTTGAAGGATACATCCTTGATGGCCCGGATCAGGCCGTAGTATACATTCAGCTCCTTCACTTCCAAAAGAATATCTTCACCAAGCGTTCCTTTTTCCAACTCTTCAGTCATCTCTGATACAATTCCTTTCTTCGGAAAGTTCTGCAAAAATCAGTTGCCGATATAGGCCTTGACAACCTCCGGGTCATTCAAAACCTCGTTTGCAGTCCCGTGCGCAAGAGTCGTCCCGAAATTCAACACCGTAATTTCGTCGCACAGTCCGGACACAAATTTCATATCGTGCTCGATCAGCAACACCGTTACATCGAAAGCATCCCGGACAGAGCGGATCGTCTCCATCAGCTCTTCGGTTTCATTGGGGTTCATCCCCGCAGCCGGCTCGTCCAACAACAACAATTTGGGATTGGTGGCTAAGGCTCTGGCAATCTCCAGTTTTCTTTGCTTCCCGTAAGGCAGGTTGTATGCCAGATTATTCCGATCCTCATCCAGATCAAAAATTCTTAAAATCTCTTTGGCTCTCTCCCGCATTTCTCTTTCTGTCTTAAAATGCCGGGGCAGGCGGAACATCGATTCAAACAGACTGCACCGGTACTGCGGTTGATTGTTCAACCCAACCATTACATTCCGGATCACCGTCATGTTGTTGAATAACCGTATGTTCTGAAAGGTTCTGGCAACGCCTTTATGATTGATCTTTTCCTGACTGAAGCCGTTTAATTTTTCGCCATTCAGGAACACAGCTCCGGATGTGGGACGGTACACTCCGGTAATCATGTTGAAAATCGTGGTTTTTCCTGCGCCGTTGGGTCCGATCAGACCGTAAATCTGGTTCTTCTTGACCTGAAGGTTCACATCCTGAACGGCCTTCAACCCGCCGAAGGAAATGCCCAAGTTTTTGGTTTCCAACACAAAGGTTTCCATCACCGATCACCGTCCTTCCGCACCGAGGAATTGCTCTCCACCTTCACATCGGTGGAAAGAATCTCATCCATCTCAATTTTGGTCGGTACCCTGTCCCAATATCCGGCATCCTCCTTGACCTTGGAGGGATCGTCTTTCTTCCTTTTCAGTCTCTGGGAAAGGGCGCGGAAATTGTACTTATCCCGGAATCCCTGAAGTCCGGGAGCGTTCCGGTAGATCACAAGCGCCACGAGGATCACTGCGTAGAACAGCTTCTGCAACACCGCCAGATTTCCGGTCAGCACATTGGTCAGTTGGTCGTTTAAGAAGGTGATGAGCACTGCCGAAATGGCAGAACCGACCATGTTTCCCATGCCGCCCAGAACCACCATTACAAGAATTTCAATGGAATAATTGTAGGTGAATGTGGTATCGACCACGGTATAGTTGGAAAAGCTGAAGAACACGCCGGCAACACCCGCAAAAAAGGCGGAAACCGCAAAGACCATCAGCTTGTATTTGGTCACATTGATGCCTGTGGCTCTGGCGGCAATTTCATTATCCCGGATCGCCGTAACTGCACGGCCGTGCTTGCTGCGGATAATGTTCTGCAGCACCGCAAAGGTCAGCATCACAAAGAGGAAGGCGATCACATACAGATACTTCCGGTCATACCGGGGTGTTTCCAGGCCGAAGGCACCCCCGAAGCTCTCCCTTGAGGAGTTTTTAAAAAGCGTATGCACAATTTCACAGAAAGCCAGCGTTACAATGGCAAGGTAATCGCCCTTCAGGCGCAATGCCGGCAACCCGATGATAAACCCGGCAATTGCCGCAATCACACCGCCGGCCAAAACCGAAATCAGCAGGTTGGGCAGACTGTTTCCCAGGGTCCCTTCCAGCAACACGGAAATTTTCCCGCCCAAATAGGCACCAATGCACATAAATCCTGCGTGCCCCAAGGACAGCTCGCCGAGAAACCCGACCACAAAGGAAAGGGAAACCGACAGCATGACCGCAATCGCCGTTTTTTCAAAAAGAACGATCCATTTCCGGTTCACCGGCTGCGCAAGGGTGTCCGTCATGAAAAGACAGACCGTCAGAAACACCATGATCACAGCGTAGAAGATATATCTCTTCCACTTGATTTTTTTTAGTTTTTCCCTGAATGCCATCAGACCTTCTCCCTTCTCTTCTTACCCAGAATTCCGTTCGGTCTGACGAGAAGAAGTATAATCAGAATACCGAATTCAATTGCATCGGTATAAGGGGCAAGTGCGGGAACCGAGTTTGAAAAGCATTCCAGTACCCCCAAAAGAATCCCCCCGAGCATGGCGCCGGGTATGGAGCCGATGCCCCCGATGACTGCGGCGGTGAATGCCTTGATTCCGGGCATAGCGCCCATGGTGTTGGTCACTGTGGGCGTTTTGATCAGATAAAACGCACTGGCAACTCCCGCAAGAACCGAACCGATGGCAAAGGTAATGGTGATGATTTTATTCACATTCACCCCCATCAGCTGTGCCGCTCCCCGGTCTTCCGAGGTGGCCACCATCGCCCTGCCGGTCTTGGAAAATTTAATATACAAGGTCAACGCCACCATGATCACAATCGTTACGCCCAAAGTCAGAAGCGTGGCATAGCTGATGGAAAAAGAGCCGATGCCTACACGGTTGTTCAGTGCATCCGAAATAATCACTGTTTTCGGATCGGAAGAAAAGATGATCTGAGCAAGACTCTCCAAACAATAACTGACGCCGATCGCTGTAATCAGGACAGCTAAGGGAGAGGCTCCGCGCAAAGGCTTGTAGGCAACCTTTTCCACCGTTACGCCCAGCAGACAGCAAGCCGCCAACGCCGCAAGAACGGCCGGAATGGCTCCGCCGCCAAGCCTCAGCATAATTACATATATCACATATCCGCCCACCATGATAATATCCCCGTGAGCGAAATTCAGCATCTTGGCAATGCCGTAAACCATGGTGTAGCCTAAAGCAATCAGAGCATACACGCCCCCCAGGCTCAGGCCATCGATCAATGTACTTAGAAATTTCATCTGGAAGTCCGTTCCTTATTTTTTTATATGCCGTCACTGTCGCAGACCGGGCTTTCGGTCTGCGACAGCACGGCGACCCTGCCGGGGCTTTATTCCTGGTTTGCTCCGGCTTCTTTCAGAAGATCAAGCGTTGTCGGCTTCCTTGACCACGAACTTGGTTGCGGTCTTTTCCACATAGCCGGCACCGGAAGTGCTTCTGGTCCACTTCATGTTGGAACCGGTCACGCCCGAATAGGTAAAACTGCCGTCAAACTGCTCTTTGAGCACCCGGCAGAATTCCTCTGCGCTCATGGAAGCGCTCACCTTGCTCTCCCCTGCCGCTGTCAGGGCTTCATAGAGCGCATAAACGCAGTCGTATGCAGCTGCTGCAAACTGAGAGGGCGTCTCGCCGTTGAATTTTGCCTTGTAGTTCTCCACAAAGGTCTTGGTGGCTTCTTCGGAGGAGTTGGCATCAAAGTGAGAAAGATAAGAAATCTCCTGAGGAATGGTGTTGATGTCAAAGCCTTTAATGGTGTTGATGTTGTTCAGACCGTCGCAGCCGTAGAAGACCTTCATGCTGTTCTCATGCTTCTTTGCTTCAATCATGAACTTGGAAGCGGGACCGTAATAAATGGGCATAAACACAAATTCACAATCCTTGAGAATTCTGACCTGAGAGGAGAAATCGGTGGCATCCTTGGAGAAGGAGGCCTCCACTACGGTGATGCTCTGATCCAGCTTTTCCTTGAACTGGCTGTAGATTCCCTCAGAATAGTTATCGCCTGCGCAGTACAGAATTCCAATGGTCTGACCCTTGTAGTTTGCGTTCACATATTCGGCAGATGCAGAACCCTGGTTGCCATCGGCGAAGCACATCTGGTAAGCGTTACTCCCCTTGGGGATGTCGTCATTAGAGGCTGAGGGCGTGAGGAAGAATACGCCGTCCTCTTTGGCGGCCTTGGCAAACTCTGCGCAGGCACCGGAGGTGACGCAACCGAGAGAAATCTGCATACCCTTGCTCAGAAGAGCACTGTAGGTGGTTGCCACCTTGGAGGGCTCTGCCATATCGTCCATCGACTCCAGCTTGAATTTGATTTTTCCGAACAGTCCGCCCTTGGCGTTGATCTCCTCCACGGCCATGTTGGCGGCATTCTGCACGCCCAGTCCATAGCTGGCAGCGTCGCCGGTCAAAGGACCGGAAAGGCCGATCACGATGGTTTCATCGGCGGTTCCGTTGCTTTCGCTGGTTTTTCCGGGATCCTTCGTGGTGCTTCCACAGGAGGTGAGACATACCGTACAGAATACGGTAACCATTGCCAACACAATAGCAACAATTTTTCTGGTCTGAGTTTTCATTGGTTTTCTCCTTTAAATGAAAATATTTTTTGATTCCGGTTCCATCCGAAATTTTCAGTTTTAAGGTTCCAACTCCTTCAGCAAAAGACAACAGGACACAGAACAAACGCATTTTTAGCTCTGTTTTCTTCTTATTGGCTCCAGAATCCGGATTTGTAACCATTCAAGCCTGAAAACCTCGGCCTTATCCGATGATATTAAAAACGGCGGCTTGTTTTACAAGCCGCCGAAATATCCAAGAAGGATTATCTTCCCCTTGCACACCTCTGCACAGTGCGGCTTGCTTCTTTCTTTTTCCCAATAATTCGTACGAGCAGGGACAAAACAACACCCAAGGCCAAAACAAGAAGGCAAAGAACTCTGTCCAGAAGCAGAGCGCCCAAAGCAAGAATCAGTGCAACGAAAAGAGCAGACAGAGCCACTGCTCCGTCTGCTACAAAATCAGCTATGGAAAAGGAAGTCTCCGCAAAATTTTCCGTACCGAAAGAAGGACGACCGCAAAACTCCGCACCCGCCATCGTAGTCCTCTTCGCTGTACTCTCACAAGCGTACATCTTCATCTCTGCGCTCTCCCTTCCTTCAAACTCTTTTTCCGCATTATACTCTCCTTTTTCCCGATTGTCAAGTGCTTTTTATGCTTTTTTTACATTTCTCTCACATTTATGCAAAAAGGAGAGAAACAACTTTTGTCTCTCTCTTTTTTTGTTAAATTGCACGGATTCTTTTCCGTATCACAAAGAAAAGGGTAAAGCCCAGGATCACCGCCAGAATGACGATGCAGATCACATAGATCGCCGTTCCCACAGAGCTTTCGACCTTCAGCTCCTCCCACAGGTTGTTCATCTGGGCAATTCCCTCCGGCGACAGGTTCCGGTAAGTGGTTTTCAGATATCCTTCCTCCGGCTCGCCGTAAAGAATCTCCATGGCGTTCTCCTTGATCTCGCTCATGCACTCAATATACTCTTCGCTCTCAAGGACCAGCTTGTTGGGAGAGGCATAGTAGGTATACTCCGCATTGGCCACGGCCGGCTCCTCGCTCAACATATAGTTGATATAGGCCTCCGCAAGCTCCGGATGGGCACTGTTGTAGGGCACGCAAAAGGCATCCACATAGTAGTTGGTACCCTCCCGCGGATAGAAGAACTCCAACTCCACATCCTCGTCCTCATCCTCATACATGGACAGATAGTCGCCGGCATAGTAAGCGGAAATAGCAGCCGACCCGCTCTTCATTTTATTGAAGATCTCATCCATCACATAGCCCTGCACAATACTCTTCTGCTTCTTTAAAAGCTCCAGCGCCGCTCTCCAGTTCTCCGGGTTTTCGTCGTTCACATCAAAGCCGAGATAATACTGGGCCGTTCCGAAGGCGTCACGGCTGTTGTTGAACTGCAGAATATCATGGCGATAGGGAGAATCCTCATTGAACATCAGCTTCCAGGAACCGATGTCCGGGTCGTCCTCGTCCACCACATTGGCATTGTAGATGATACCCACCATGCCGTAACAATAGGGCACGCTGTACCGGTTTTCCGGATCGTATTCGGGATTCTTGAATTCGTCAAGAATATTTTCCTCGAAGTTGGGGATGTTGTCGAAATTCAGAGGATGCAACAACCCCTCTTCCGCCATGCGCTCGATCATGTAGTCGGAAGGAATAATCACATCGTAGGCCACCGCTCCGCTGGAAACCTTGGCATACATATCCTCGTTGGAAGAATAGGTGGAATAATTCACCTTCACCTTATATCCGAACTCCTGTGCCAGATTCTCGTTGAAGTAGTTTTCAAACTCGGCGTTCACATCCATGCAGCCTTCACTGCCGTCGGAAATATATTCGCCCCAGTTGTATACATACAGCGTGACCGTTTCCCGGACTTCCTCCGCATAGGAGCCCACTCCCGCCACCGGGATCCACATACAGGCCAAGAGCGGCATCAGTGCGGCAAATGCAACAATTCTTCTCATTTCACCGCCCCCGCTTTCTTTTTCTTATTCTTCTTTCCTTCGGGATTCATGAAATTGATCACCAGAAGAAGAGCCAGAATCACTACAATAATCAGGGTACAGAGGGCATACATACTGAATTTCACATCGTGTACCGTCTGATTATAAATATACAGCGGCAGCGTCTTGAAATCGGGAGAGGACACAAAGTGAGAAATCACGAAATCGTCCAGTGAAAGGGTAAAGCCCAGAATAAATCCGGAAAGGATTCCCGGTAATACGGCCGGAACCTCAATTTTGAAGAAGGTGCGCACCGGCGTACAGCCCAAGTCCATTGCCGCCTCGCACTGGGCCCTGTCCAACTGCTGAAATTTGGGCAGTACGGACAGCACCACATAGGGCAGATTGAAGGTGGTGTGGGCTATGAGCATGGTCCAGAAGCCCAGCTTTCCCCCAATAAAGCCGATGACCGCCACAAACAGCAGCATCATCGATACACCGGTCACAATATCCGGGTTCATCATCGGCACATTGGTCAAGGACCGGATAGCCGCTTTCACGCCCTTTCTGCGCATCCGATCAATACCGAGAGCCCCCAGCGTTCCGATAACCGTCGCCAAAGCCGAGGAGCAAAGAGCGAGAATCAGGGAGTTCTTCAGAGCACTCAATGCCTCGGTATCCCGGAACAGCTCCCTGTACCACTTGAAGGAAAAGCCCGAAAAGGTTGAAAGACTGCCCGATTCGTTGAAGGAAAAGATCACCAATACCAATATCGGAGCATAGAGAAGAAGAAAGATCAGTGCCATATAGCATTTGGAAAGCACCTTCATACCACCATCCCCCCTTCGTCTCCGTCGGTAAAGCGATTCATCACCGACAGTGAAATGAGAATCAGGATCATCATCACGAGAGAAATCGCCGCACCGGTATGGTAGGTCGAAGCATTCTGGAACTGCCGCTCAATGGTATCTCCGATCAGGTCAAAGGAGCCGCCGCCCAGCTTTTGGGAAATATAGAAGGTGGAGATCGAAGGCACAAAAACCATTGTGACCCCCGAAATCACCCCGGGCAATGTTAAGGGGATCGTCACATGACACAGGACACTGAAGTTGCTGCAGCCCAGGTCCTGTGCCGCCTCTCCCAACGACCGGTCGATCTTGGTCATAGAGGTGAAAATAGGCAGAACCATGTAGGGCAAAAAGTCATACACCATGCCTAAGATCACGGCGGCATCGGTTCCGATGAAGGTCAGCTTGCTTCCGCCCAGCTTCTGAATGAAGGTGCTGACAATTCCTCCGTTATCCAAAAGCGCCATCAGAGAATAGGTGCGTATCAAAAGGCTGACCCACATGGGAAGCATCAGCAGGAGCATCAGCATCATCTGAGCTTTCGGCGAAGTTCTGGACATAAAATAGGCCAAGGGATAGCCGATCAGCAGGCAGATGACCGTGGCGATCAGCGAAAAACAGACCGACATGAGAAAGGTCTCCCCGTAGAAGGTCAGCCCTGTGATGTTGGCAAAGGAGAAATTCCCGTTTGCATCGGTAAAGGCATAGTAGGCGACAAAAATGAGGGGGGCGACAATAAACAACACCACCCAGACCGAATGGGGAACGATCGCCATCCGCTCCCAAAGACCGGTTTTTCTCTTCATTCGTCAGCACCTTCTTCCTGCAAGGGCTGATCCATTTGATCCATCTCGTCGGAGAAGGTGGAATAGTCGCCGAACACGCCGGAATATTCCGACTTCTTCATGATGTGAATGGCGTCCGGCTCAATAATCAGACCCACCTTGGCACCCACCTTCTGCTCGTCGGTGGCCTGTACCATCCACTTGAACCCGCAGACATCCACGATCATTTCGTAGTAGTCTCCCTTGAAGGTGATGGAGGTGACTTCTCCCTCCAGCATACCCTTCTCCACAGGTACGATATCCACATCCTCCGGACGGATGACCACATCCACCGGCTCGTTTTTCAGGAAACCCTTGTCCAGACACTCAAAGGTCCGGCCGTCCAGCTTCACGCTGTAGTCGGCAAGCATCACGCCGTCCACAATGTTGGATTCGCCTATAAAATCGGCGACAAAAGCGTTCTTCGGCTCGTTGTAAATATCGGTAGGACTGCCGATCTGCTGAATTTTTCCCTCATTCATCACCACCACCGTATCCGACATGGACAGAGCCTCTTCCTGGTCATGGGTGACAAAAATAAAGGTGATTCCGGTCTGCCTCTGAATGCGCCGCAATTCATTCTGCATATCCTTTCGCAGCTTATAATCCAAGGCAGCTAACGGCTCATCCAAAAGCAACACCCGGGGATTGTTCACCAGTGCTCTTGCAATGGCCACACGCTGTTGCTGTCCGCCGGACAGCTTGTCGACCTTCCTCTTTTCATACCCGGTCAAATTCACCATCTTCAGCATCTCTGCCACCCGCTGCCGCACTTCCTTGTCCGGCGTATGGCTGACCCTCAGTCCGAAGGCCACATTTTCATACACATTCAGGTGCGGAAACAGGGCATACCGCTGGAAAATGGTGTTGACCTGTCTTTTGTAGGGCGGCAGGTCGTTGATCCGCTTTCCGTCAAAAAAGACATCCCCGCTATCCGGCGAAATGAAACCTGCTATGACCCTCAGGGTAGTGGTCTTTCCGCATCCGGAAGCCCCTAAGAAGGTGACAAACTCCCCGTCCTTTATGGACAGATTCAGCTTATCCAGTATGGTTTCTCCGTCGAATGAAACGCTGATGTCTTTCAGTTCCAGAATATTCTTGTCATTCATTTTTTGCATCCCCCTTTGCGGCTTAAAGCCCGCGTACAGCCGTATACAGCTCTGCGCAAACCCCACACCCGGCTAACGGCAGCCCCCGCAAAGAGTTTTTTACAGACCGCCCTTGATCCACGAAAAGCACCCTCTCTGTAAAAATCGGGATACTTCACGATCCGCGGGAAACCCCTTGGATGTCAGAATTTGAGGCCGGCTGCAGCGTACCGTTTCCAAACCGCACGGAAAACTTCTTTTCCGGGCGGAACGATTCCTGAACGGCTTTCGCCGCATTAGAACTGCAAGGTGTGTACATCTTATTCAATTGTAAAAAGATGACGATCCGGGAAAACCGCTTTGCCTTGTCTCCCGGATTGTTGGCACAGATGCAAAAATCGTGCTTTTACCGTGTGCCAAAAATTCACGGCGCCCCTATTATATAGAATTCCTTCTTTTTTGTCAATAGGTTTTTTATTTTTTGTCGCTTTTTATGTTTTCAGGCTGAAAATTGCATACACAATCAGCAGTATCCACATAGGATTGAAGCAAAAAGACAGCGCTCCGTAAAAGGCGGCAAAGATCATCATCCCGACCGTAAGAAAGGACAGAACCTTCAGCACCTTTTCCGCCGTCTGCGGCATACAGAAAAAGGACAAAAATGACTCTAAAGCACCTCCCCCGTCCAACTGCCTCAAAGGCAGAAGATTGAACATTCCGAGTCCCAAGGACGCAAGGGCAAAGGAGCGGAGAAAGGGCGTTGTCCGGGGCAACACCAGCAGTAAGGATGAAAGCAGGTTGACCAGAATTCCCGAAAGAGAAAGCACCATACTCTCTCCGTAAGAAAACAGCTTCCCCCCGGCCACAATCTCTCCTCCGAAAGGATACAGCCGGAAAGCGGCCACTTTTCCTCCCAGCATCCGGAGCGCCAAAAGGTGCCCGCCCTCGTGCAGAACCGCCGCAAGGAGCGACGCCCACACCGCTCTGTCCATGTCGAACAGCAAAAAACAGGCAAGGGGCAGGGGTGCAAAGGGACTGATGTAAAAGCGCCTCTTTTTCTCCTTCTTCCCGGAAGTCCGAAGCTCTTCTGTCTGCGTCAAAGCGTGTATATCCCCGGAAGCATCCGTCCCAGCCGCATGGTGCCTGACGGCGGAGCCGGCCTTTGCGGAAACGCCAGCAAAAGAACGGTACACAAAAGAAACACCAGACTGCAAAGCACTCTTCCCTTTTTCTTCATCGGTTTTCCTCCTTTTTCGGTGTCTCTATCATTCTATGGTGTTTTTCGCTTCTTCATACCCCGTTTGTTTTTCTTTTGGATTGTTTTTGCGAAGCGGATACAAAGCTCCCTCAAAAGGTTCAAAGGGAAAAGCGGCGCATTCCGGAGCCTTTCCTCCTTTTCGCTATCCTTTGCCCTCGGAGCGTCAAGGCCTTCCGACGGCTGTTGAAAACAGGTCGGAAAAGAAAAAACACCTCCGACAGCATTGGTCCTGACGGCTGAAGAGTCTCACCGACCGAGAAATCAAAAAAACACCGGTCGGAATCCCGACCGGTGTTTTTAAGGGGCTGCGAAAAAACAGGTTTTTCACAGCCCCTTCTTTTCAATTCAATTCTGTTTCTGCAGAAACCGGAAAGCTCTTACTTTGCAAGAACCTTCTTGGAAACCACCAGAGCGGTGCCGATCATGGCAACCAGAGACAGAACCACGATCAAAGCGGTAGCGTCGCCCGTGTCAACAGGAGGATTCACCGGTGTAGGAACGATGGGATCCATGGGGCAGGTGAAGCCGGAAACGGCATCGGACTCATACTTCAGAGTCTCACCCTCATAAACTTCGATCTTCACCGTATAGTCGGTACCCTTCACAGGAACAAACTGGTTGTCGCCTGTAGCCAGGCAGGTTTCGAATCTGTACAGATCGTAATTCAAATCCTTGGTTGCAGGATTCAGAGTGATGGTCTTGGAGGTATCACCTGCAGAAATCGTCACCTTCCAGGTGAGGGTTCCGTCAATCGCGAGATCGATCTTCTTGCCGGCCTCATCGGTAATGCCAACCAGCAGCTGAGTCACAGCTTCTGCATCACCCTTGTTGGGGCTGTTAACCCAGTTCTCCCAGTTGCCGAACTTGCCAACGATCTTGATCTTGGTTGCTTCGGGAACCTGAGGATGAGGAATCGGATCGGGAATGATCGGCTCAGTGAATGTAGCAGACGGTTTATTGAAAGCACCGACCGCAGAAGTGCCGGCATATTTCACCTTACCGGTAGCCACATCCGAGAATTCCAAGCTCACAGTATAGGCATGGGTAGCATCAGGAATGATGCCATACTCGCAGACAGCGATACGAACGAAGGTACCGTCGCTGTATATCTCTCTTGCGGGAGTATCAAAGAAATATTTCGGAATCACATAGGTCTTGCCTTCGGTCTCGTCCACAACAGTGACCTTCATGTTCAGGGTCTTGCCTTCGCCGGTCAGCTTGTCGGTGATCGCCTTGCTGGTCCCGCCAACTAAGAACCAGGTCTTCGCCGTCTTATCTGCCGGCCAGTTCTCGTACTGACCGTAAGGACTGGGTGCAACTGCCAGCTTGATCACTTCGTCCGAGACATTGCCCTTCACCACATAGGTGCAGGTGTCAAAGCCGGTAGAGATACCGCCGTTGGATGCGAGGTTGTAGAGCTTGGCAGCAGCCAGAGTCTTGAAGGCCTCTTCGGACTGGTTGTACAGATTCACGGTCTCAATAGCCTTGGAGTTGTAGGCAATGCCCTGACCGATGCTGGTAACCGGAGCATTGAAGGTAACGGTCTTCAGGTTGGGACAACCGGAGAAAGCGTCATCGCCAAATTTCGTGCAGTCCTTGCCGAAGGTGATCTCTGTCAGATTTTCCATCAGAGTGAATGCATGGTGGCCAACCTTGGTCACGCCGTCTGCAACCACAACCTTGGTCACCTCGGCTCTGTTTGCGTGCCAAGGATACTCCTTTGTGTTGCACTCGATGTCTGCCTTCACCGTCAGAACACCGTCTGCCAAAGTGTAGTCGTCATCTGCGGAGCTTGCCAGGGTAAACACCGAGAACATCGCCGCAATCATCAGAACTACAAGTGCGAGAGATACTGTCTTTTTCATGGATCTTCTCCTTAAAGTATGTATTCCGGAAGTCACCCTCCGGTGATGAGTGCATTGTATCACACTTGAAAACAAAATTCAAGAGGAAAATTTAAAATATTTTGAGAAATGCTTTCCAAGTGAAAGATTTTCCCTTTTGCACAAGAAATTCGTTCACAATTTGTATGGTTTATCCCTTGTCCGATTCCGCTTTCCGATACCGCAGGAGATGAAATTCCATCGTCAAAGCCAAAGTCGAGCAGGCTTTTGCCCGTTCTCTGCCCTCTTGGGGTGTTCTGTAGAAATACGGCGTCATCCTGAACAGATTCTGCAAATCCTCCCCCTGCACCTCTCTTGTGTAAGAGATCCGATCCTCCGAAAGGTACTCAAAGCCGGGCAAAGCCCGGTCCCGGACCTCATTCTCATACGGCCGCTCGTAAAGCACCTCCTTCAGTTCCCACAGGTGCTGCGGGCCCGGAATGACCATGTAAAGCAGTCCGTTTTCCTTCAAAACTCTCCGGTATTCCTCCCCCGAATAGGGCGAAAAGGTCAGCGTCAGCGCCTCGAAACAGCCGTCTTCAAAGGGCAGGCCGTAAATACTGGCCACCGCCAGCTTCGCTTTTCCCTTCAAACGCTTTCCGGCACAAACAAGAGCCTCCTTGGAAATGTCCACTCCCCACAGTTCACCCTGCGCAAGAGCTGCGCTCAGTCCTTCCGTGTAGTAGCCTTCGCCGCATCCGGCGTCCAGAAGGGTCTTGGGACTTTGCTCCTTCACCCTGCCGCAAAGCAGCAGTCTTAACGGCAGATAGTGCCCGCTGTCCAGAAACTTCCGGCGGGCCAGAACCATTTCCCGGTTATCTCCGTGAGTACCCCCGTGACGGAACAACAGGTTCACATATCCTTCTCTGGCCTTGTCAAAGCTGTGTCCCTCCGGACAAATCCACCTCTTTTCTTCCTCCAAGAGGGGCTTGTGGCAGTTGGGACAAAGAACCGTACACTTCATTTCCGAAACCTCACATTATTTATAGGTACACTATACCACAATTCTCCGGCTTTTTCAATCTTTTTGCCGATACTCCCTTGAAAAACTTTTCTTCCTGTGCTACACTGAAGCCGTGAAATTTTCTGCGAAAGGAATTATCCCTATGGAAAAGAAATTCGTCATTGTACCCTTAGGAGGGAACTCGTTCATTACCAACAAGCCCCAAAGCGCCGGGGACGGCATCACCCCCAACGGCTGGACCGGCTGGAACGATGAAAAAAAGGAATACCATATCTATTTCAAAATCAAAGCAGACGCCGTTCTTTCCCTCTCCCTGCTCTGCCGGAAGACCTGCAAAGAAGCGGTGATCCGGGCAGGCATCGGCACCCCCGAACGGGAGGTTCCGGTGGCAGCCGGCACAAAAGAAATTCCATTGGGCACCTATGAAGCCGCCGCCGGCTATGTGGATGTGGCGGTAAAGGGTGTAAGCCGGGAAGGCCCTTCCTTTGCGTTCCCTCAGGCGCTGAAGGTGGAGGGGATCGGCGAAGAAGACATGGCCTCCTATGCCAAGGAAAGCGACAAAAAGGATTTCTACTGGATCCGCAGAGGCCCCTCGGTTCATTGCGGCTACGATGTTTCGGTGGCAGGAGACGATGTGGAATGGTTTTACAACGAAGTGACCATCCAGCCGGGAGACGACCCGGACGGCACCTACGGCATGGCCATCGGTTTCGCCGGCGGCTATTACGGTCTGCAGGTCTGCGACAACGGACAGCGCAAGCTGCTCTTCTCCATCTGGTCGCCCCACAATACAGACGACCCCTCCACCATTCCCGAAGAAAAAATGGTGAAGGTCCTGCGCAAGCATCCCCTGGTGCACACCGGTGAATTCGGCAACGAAGGCTCGGGCGGACAGTCCTATATGGATTACAACTGGACCTCCGGCGTCACCTACCGTTTTCTCTGCCGCATCCGCCCGGTGGCGGCCGACAAGACGGAATTCACTTCCTATTTCTTCTTCCCCGAAACCGGAAAATGGGAGCTGTTCTGCTCCTTCTTACGACCCGAAACCCACACCTGGTTCAAGGGGGTCTACTCTTTCCTTGAGAGCTTCATCGATGTGAACGGACACCGCTACCGCCGGGTACACTTTGCAAACCAGTGGGCCGTGACCAAAGCCGGAAAATGGGTGCCCATCTGCCGGATGAAGCTCACAGGTGATACCACCGCCAGAAAGGCTCAGCGTCAGGACTACGGCGGCGGAGTGATCGACAACCATTTCTATCTGAACAACTGCGGATTCTTTTCCCCGAACGATCAACTGGACACCTTGTTCTCGGTAGACAAGGATCAAATGGTCAAGCCGGAAATCGATCTTGAAAAGCTCGACTGAGCGGGACACGCCCGTGCCGTTTCCCCTCCGGAAAGCTTTTTGAAAATTCACTTGCCATAAGGAGAAATCGCCTATGAGCGTTTACAGATTGCGTTACGGTACGCCGGAAAAAACGGTGCCCTCTGCTTTTGCACCCGAGCCCCTTTGTGCCGTTTCCGAGGAACCGCCTGAGGAGGCCCGCCGCATTGCCTTCACCCTTTCCCGCCGGGGAGTGCTCCTCACCCTGCCCATCGACCCTTTGACCGGCATCTACGGCTTCGGACTGCAAATGAAGGGCTTTCAGTGCAGAGGCACCAAAAAATACATCCGTCCCAATGCGGACCCGGTTGCCAACAGCGGCGATTCCCATGCGCCCGTTCCCTTCTTTGTGACCACCGTCGGCTTCGGTCTCTATGTGGACACCGCACGGTATGCCACCTTTTACTGCGGAACCGCCCGGAAAGAAAATGCACCGGGAACCGGCGGACTCTCCAGGCTGACCTCTTCCCTTGAGGAACTGTACACCGTGCAGAACACCGGAAAGAAGACGGAAATGGTGATTGAAATTCCCGAAGCCTCCGGAGTGGATGTATACTATATCACCGGTGAAAGCATCCTGTCCATCGTTTCCCAATACAACCTGCTCTCCGGCGGCGGATGCCTGCCGCCCCTGTGGGGACTCGGCTGTTTTTACCGCTGTAAGACCGAATTTGACCAAGAGAAGGTCCTTGCTATGGCCAAAACCTTCCGGCAGAAGCACATTCCCTGCGACATTCTGGGTCTGGAGCCGGGCTGGCAGAGTCAGGCTTATTCCTGCTCCTACCGTTGGTCTGAAAAGCGCTTTCCTCAGCCTGAGAAGCTGTTGGATCAGCTTCGGGAGGAGGGTTTTCATGTGAATCTCTGGGAGCACGCTTTTACCCACCCTTCTGCGCCCATTTACAAGGACCTGGTCCCCTATAGCGGAGACTACCTGGTCTGGGGCGGACTGGTGCCCGATTTTGCCACTCCCGAAGCCCGCAGGATCTTTGCCGATTTCCATCGCACTCTGCACAATCAAGGGGTCAGCGGCTTCAAGCTGGACGAATGCGACGGCAGCGACTACACCGGCAGTTGGACCTTTCCCAACTGCGCCTCCTTCCCCTCCGGCATGGACGGCGAGCAATACCACAGCCTTTTCGGCACCCTGTATGCACAGGTGATCACCGAGGCTCTCAACCGGGAGCCCACCCTTTCCGAAGTGCGCAACCTGGGAGCCCTTGCCGCCTCCTATCCCTTTGTGCTGTATTCCGACCTTTACGGACACAAGGACTTTCTCACTGCACTGTGCAACGCCGGATTTTCGGGTCTGCTCTGGGCGCCGGAGGTGCGGCATGCCAAAGATGCAGAGGATCTTATCCGCCGGGTACAGAATGTGATCTTCAGCCCCCAGGCGCTGATCAACGCCTTTTATCTGGACGAAATGCCCTGGGAGACCCACGGCTGCGCCGATCGGATACGAGAGCTGTTCAACCTGCGGATGTCTCTCATTCCCTATCTTTACACCGCATTCTACGACTACCGTTACGAGGGAAAACCGCCCGTCCGTGCTCTGGTCTGCGACTTTGAAAAGGATCTTCGCACCCATGAAATCAAGGATGAGTACCTTTTCGGGGACAGCCTTCTGGTTGCGCCCATCATCGCCCCCGAAAAAAGCAGGAAGGTGTATTTGCCGGAAGGCCGGTGGTTCGATTTTTTCACCGGTCAGGCATATACCGGAGGGCTCCACGAAATCTGCACCGAAAACATCCCTGTTTTCGTCAGGGAGAATGCCGTGATCCCCATGGCAGAGCCGGTGGAATACATCACCGGCCGGACCTGCTTTGAGATCACCCTGCGCATTTACGGCCAAAAAGAGGGGGCGGTCTGCCGTCTTGCCGAGGATGAAGGAAACGGAGGACGGCTTCTGGCCTTTTCTGCCGACGGCCCTTTCCCGGAAAGCAGGAGATACCGTCTGAAAGGGAGAGAATACATCGGTTGATTTTCCGAAAATAAAAAAAACGGATCGGTCGTTTTGGGATGACCGGTCCGGTTTTTTGTTTCTGTTTTCTCTTTTTTATTCTTCTCCCACCTTCAGGGTCTCCTCCACGGCCTTTTCGGCCTCGTCCAAATAGTCGTTCTCCATCAATTCCAGAGCGCCCCTGTCGCAGAGTGCGGACAGCTTCTGATCCATGGGAATCCGGCCAAGAACCTTCAGGCCGAACTTTTCGGCCACCTGAGCAGTGTGGCTCTTTCCGAAGATCTCGATCCTCTTTCCGCAATCGGGGCAGACGGCATAACTCATGTTCTCCACGATTCCCAGAATCGGAACATTCATCATGGACGCCATTTTCACAGCCTTTGCCACGATCATGGAAACCAGATCCTGAGGAGTGGTGACAATGATGATCCCGTTCACCGGCAGACTCTGAAAGACGGTCAGGGGCACATCGCCCGTTCCGGGAGGCATATCCACATACATATAGTCCACATCGCCCCAGAGGACCCCCGTCCAGAACTGGCTAACCGTGCCGGAAATCACCGGCCCTCTCCAGACAACCGGAGTCTGTTCATCCTCCAGAAGCAGATTCACCGACATCACTTCGATTCCGGTGGCGGTCTTCACCGGGAACATCCCCTCTTCCGTGCCGTCCACACCGGGCTTCAGACCGAAAATCCGGGGGATGGAGGGTCCGGTCACATCGGCATCCAGAATCGCCGTTTTGTAGCCCCGGCGGCTGGTCAGCACCGACAGCATGGAAGTACATAAGGATTTGCCAACTCCTCCCTTGCCCGACACGACGGCGATAACCTTCTTCACATTGCTTCCTGCATTCTGCGGAGCGATCAGGCTTTCGCCCTTTTTGGGCGGACAGTCTGCGCCACAGCTGGAACAGTCATGAGTGCACTCATTTTCTGCCATTTTCATTTCCTCGGCACGGCTTTCGGCCATGCCTTCCTTTCTCAACCCTTACTTTGGCTCATTCTGTATAGTATACCACCTTTTTCCCTCTTATTCAAGAGATTTTTCAAAATAAAGCCCCGGTCTTTTCCCGCATTTTGACAGTAAAAACATGGCGTTTCAGTGAACGTTTGAAGCAAACAACCTTGAATTTCCTGCAGAATCTTCGTCAAATTGTGCAAAGCTCACAATTATTTTTGTGAAATTTGTGAAAATGTTAAAATCCGCAGGATTTTCAAAAAACACTGGAATTTTTGAAAGAAAAGTAGTATAATTGCTATGTAGAATTCCGCATACCCGTACTGACCGATCAGGCATAAGCGGAAAAAATACCGAACAAACTTACGGAGGATTTTGCATACATGAAAAAAAAGATGACTACCGTGACCTTCAAGGGCACCCCTGAACAGGAAGCCGAGCTGCTCAAGGTCATTGAAAACCACAAGGATATGGAAGGGGCGCTGATGCCCGTGCTGCAGCAGGCACAGGATATTTACGGCTATCTGCCCATCGAAGCGCAGAAAATCATTGCCGAAAAAATGGATATTTCCTTGGAAGAGGTTTACGGCGTCGCTACCTTCTACTCTCAGTTTGCTCTGAACCCCAAGGGCTCCGTCGCCATTGCCGTGTGCCTGGGAACCGCCTGCTATGTAAAGGGAAGCGGTCAGATTCTCTCCAAGATCGAGGAAACGCTGGGCGTGAATTCGGGTGCCACCTCCGCTGACGGGACCTACTCCCTGGAGGCCACCAGATGCATCGGTGCCTGCGGTCTTGCTCCTGTGCTGACCGTGAACGGCGAAGTGTACGGCCGGTTGGTTCCGGAGGATGTTCCCTCCATTCTCGCCAAATATCAGGCTTAAGCTTCCGGCTTTTTGAGGTTTCGTTCCTTTTCTCTCGTTTTCCGCTTCTTCCGTCCTGTCTATTTCTTGAATTTTCGGGGGTAATCCTATGAAGATCGAAAAAGTGGCCGCTTTGACAGACGCCAAGATTCTTGCCTGCAAGGAGGCAGCCGGAGAGGAGGTTTTCTCGGCCTGCGGCAGCGATATGATGAGCGATGTGCTGGCATTCGTCAAGGAGCAGGGACTGTTGCTCACCGGACTGCTGAACCCTCAGGTGGTACGCACCGCCGAAATGATGGATATGCGTGCGATCCTCTTTGTGCGCAACAAGCAGCCGAACGAGGAGATCCTCGCTCTGGCGGAACAGTTCGGCATTGTAGTCATGAGCACTCCTTTGCACATGTTCGAGGCCTGCGGCAGGGTGTACGAGGGCGGTTTGAAAGGCGTGAAACCGATATGAATGAGCCGCTGACGCTCCGGTATGACATCGACGGGGAAAACTTCACCTCTGCCGGCGAAGCCTCCGTAAAAGTGAAGAAGGCTTTGCGCCAGTTGGGCTTTTCACAGGAGATCATAAGAAGGGTATCCATTGCCATGTACGAGGGCGAAATCAACATGGTGATCCACGCCAACGGCGGATACGCTCAGGTTTCCATTCTGCCGGACCTTATTGAGATTCTGCTATGTGACCGGGGACCCGGCATTCCGGATGTGGCTCTTGCCATGCAGGCAGGATACTCCACCGCACCGGAACAGATCCGGGCGTTGGGCTTCGGTGCCGGCATGGGGTTGCCCAACATGAAAGCCAACACCGATGAGATGACGATCCATACCAAGGTCGGAGAGGGCACCACCATCCGGATGATTGTAAAAACCGCATAGTTTTTTCTTCCCGCTCATTTCTTAAAGGGAGGTGTTTTATGGAAGCTCTTTACAACCACAGCGTCTCCTTTGATCCTCAGCGGTGCGTGGGTTGCACCAACTGTCTGCGCCGCTGTCCAACCGAAGCGATCCGCATCCGGGAAGGGCAGGCAAGAATCGATGCCTCCCGCTGTATCGACTGCGGAGAATGCATAAAGGTCTGCACCCATAAAGCAAAGCGGGCGGTCTGCGACCACTTTGAACAGCTGGATGCCTACAAGTGGAAAATCGCTCTTCCCTCCCCCTCTCTTTACGGCCAATTCAACCATCTGACCGACCCCGACTATCTGGTGGAGGGGCTGTACCGCATGGGCTTCGATCAGGTATATGAGGTGGGCCGCGGTGCGGAGCTGGTCACCGAATATACCAGACAGTACCTGAAGCGAACGGATGTGAAAAAGCCGGTAATCAGCTCGGCCTGCCCGGCAGTGGTACGCCTGATCCGTTTGCGTTATCCCGGCTTTTGCGACCACATTCTGCCTATACGGTCTCCTCTGGAGGTTGCGGCGGCAGAGGCTCTGAAGGAAGCAAAACGATTGCGCCCGAACCTGCAGCGGGAGGAGATCGGGGTCGCTTTTATCTCTCCCTGTCCCGCCAAAGTCAGTTATCTGAAAAACAAAGGAAAGGACGACCCGTCGGAAGTGGATGTGGTGCTGTCCATTCAGGAAGTATACTTCTCTCTGTTGCACTATATGAAGTCCGATGTGCCGCCGGAGCACTGCTCCGAATCGGGTATGATCGGGCTGGGCTGGGCTGTAACCGGCGGAGAAGCCACGGCACTTTTCAACGAAAAATATTTAGCCGCCGACGGCATTGAAAATGTGATTCAGGTCTTGAATCATCTGGAAGACGACTCTCTTGCGGAGTTGGAATACATCGAACTGAACGCCTGCAGCGGCGGGTGCTCCGGCGGAGTGCTGGCGTTGGAAAATCCCTATATTTCCAATGCCCGCATCACCAATCTGCGGCGCACTCTTCCCATCGCCCGCTCCGCCATCCAACGGGGAAACGACGGATTTCCTCTGAAAATGCCGCCGGAATACGGCATTGACTGCGTTACGCCTATTCCGCCCAAGCCTTTGGGGAAAACCGTTTCCGAATCCATTGAAAAGTTGGCCGAAATCGAAAGAATCTACAAGCAGTTGCCCGAACACGACTGCGGCTCCTGCGGCTCGCCCAACTGCCGATCCTTTGCCGAGGATGTGGTCAAGGGCGAGGTGTCGTCAAACGAGTGCATTGTGATGATGCGGGCTCTTCTCTGGCATCTTGCCGAAAAGAAATTCAAGGGCGAGGAACCGCTTGGAGAGGATACAGAAACCGGAGGGAAGACGTGAAGAGCATGAATGTGAAGGAACTGTCCCAAGAGCTTTTTCTTACGCCCCTGTCCCTCCCCCATCCGGAAAAAGCCGTCACCGGCGGTTATACCGGGGATTTGCTCAGTTGGGTCATGAGCAGAGCCAAGGAGGGCGACTGTTGGATCACCATCATGTCCAATCTGAATGTGGCGGCCGTGGCGGCGCTGACCGATGTTGCGTGTGTCATTCTGGCAGAGAATGTGCAAATGGAGGAACAAGACCGGAGGATTGCCTTTGAAAAAGGGGTCAACATTCTTTCTTCCCCCCTTCCGGCCTTCGATTTATGTCAAAAGCTCGGGGCATTGCTCCGATGAAGCATTATTTTTACGACCTCCACACCCACTCTGCCCTTTCTCCCTGCGGAGACAATTTCATGACCCCCAACAATCTGGCAGGCTTCTGCGCCCTTGCCGGCCTTCAGATCGTGGCGTTGACCGACCACAACACCTGCGGAAACTGCAGGTCCTTTATGGCCGCCTGTCGGCGGTACGGACTGTGCCCGGTTCCGGGAATGGAATTGACTACAGCCGAAGAGATTCATTTGGTCTGTCTCTTTCCTTCTCTTAGTGCGGCTTTGGAATTTGAAGAACTGGTGCGTCCCCGACGCATGAAGCTGAAGAACAAAAAGGAGATTTTCGGGGAACAGTACCTTTTTGACGAAGAGGACCGGGTGGTGGGCGAAGAGCCCTTTTTCCTGCCGGCCGCCACAGAGATTTTTCTTTGGGAAACGCCGAAATTGGTGTCTTCCTGTGACGGAGTCTGCTACCCGGCGCACATTGACCGTCCTTCCGGCGGACTTCCCTTTATCTTAGGGGACTTTCCTCCGGATTTCCCTTTTGAAGTATACGAACTTCATGACTGCACCCAAAAAACGGAATTTGAGAAGCGCTATCCCCTTCTGAAGGAGAAATACGCCGTATGCTCTTCCGATGCTCATCATCCGGAGCAGATACGGGATGCTTCCCATCGCATTTCTCTTGACGGCCAGGACGAAGGGACTCTGCGGCAGTCGCTGTTCTGCTTTCTAAGGAATCCGGTTGAAACAGGAGAAGAAAAACAAAGATGAAAGAGTTGTCCCTGAACCTTCTGGATGTGACCCTCAATTCGGTGAGGGCGGAAGCGCAAAACATATTGGTGGAGCTGGAAGAAACCGGAAATCTTCTTTCCTTCCGGATCGCCGATGACGGTTGCGGAATGGACGAGGAGCTGCTTTCCTCGGTGTGCAGTCCCTTCACCACCACCAGAACGACCCGAAAGGTCGGTTTGGGTCTGCCTCTGCTCCAAATGGCGGCCGAGGCTACCGGTGGGACGCTGACTCTCTCTTCAAAAGACCGCAAAAATCATCCGGAGGACCACGGAACCGAGCTTATCGCCGTCTTTCACACCGACCATATTGACTGCCCGCCTCTGGGAGACTTTGTCGGCACAGTAGTGCTTCTCCTGCAACGGGCGCCCTTCACCCCCCGCTTCGTCTTCACGCACCGGAAAAACGGCAGAGCCTGGTCTTTGGACACCGACGACCTGCACGCCCGGTTGGGAAAAGATATTCCTCTGTCTCATCCGGAGGTGCTTTCCTTCGTTTCCGACTACTTAAAGGAGCAGGAGGTCCTGCTTACAGATGAACGCCCAACCGATTTATCGGAATAAGCATAAAAACCCATAAGAAAGGATATACAGCATGAAAACATTAGCAGAACTCACCGAAATCCGGGAGCGCATGAAGTCCCGCATTTCCGTCCGGGAGGGAGGAGAGATTTACCGTGTGGTGGTCGGCATGGCAACCTGCGGAATCGCCGCAGGCGCACGCCCTGTGATGAACGCTCTTCTGGAAGAAGTTTCAAAAGAAGGATTGGAGGAGCAGGTTCATGTTTCCCAGACCGGGTGCATCGGCTTTTGCCAGTATGAGCCCATTGTGGAGGTTTTCAAGGGTGAGGAAAAATATACCTATGTGGAAATGACTCCCGACAAGGTGCGCGAAGTCGTTGACTCTCACCTGAAGAACGGCACGCCGGTTCTCAAATACACCATCAAGCTGTAAAGCACACATAAATAAGAAAGACGAGGTCACAAAAAAAGATGTATCGTTCTCATGTACTTATCTGCGGCGGTACCGGTTGTTCCGCTTCCGGAAGCGCTAAGATTCACGACGCAATGGAAAAGGAGATTGCGGCGGCAGGGTTAAGCGAAGAGGTCAAGGTGGTCCAGACCGGATGCTTCGGCCTGTGCGCTTTGGGCCCCATCATGATCGTTTATCCGGAAGGCAGTTTCTACAGCCGCGTCACTGTAGAGGATGTGCCCGAAATCGTTTCCGAGCATTTGGTCAAGGGCAGAGTGGTGAAAAGACTGGTATACAACGAAACCCTGATCGAAAATTCCAACGAAGTGCGCTCTCTTCAGGAAACCAGCTTCTATAAAAAGCAAAAACGGATCGCTTTGCGGAACTGCGGTGTGATCGACCCGGAAAATATCGAAGAATATATCGGCAGAGACGGCTACAAGGCCTTGGGCAAGGTGCTCACCGAAATGACACCCGATGAAGTCATCCAGACCGTCATCGACTCCGGCTTGCGGGGCAGAGGCGGCGGCGGATTCCCCACAGGCCTGAAATGGAAATTCGCTTCGGGCAACAGAGGACAGGTCAAGAAGTATGTCTGCTGTAACGCCGACGAAGGCGACCCGGGAGCTTTCATGGACCGTTCTGTTCTGGAAGGCGACCCGCACGCAGTCTTGGAGGCTATGGCCATTGCCGGCTATGCCATCGGTGCCGATGAAGGTTACATTTATGTCCGTGCCGAATATCCCATTGCCATTCACCGTCTGCAGGTTGCCATCAAGCAGGCGCATGAATACGGCCTTTTAGGAAATGATATTTTCGGCACCGGCTTCAATTTTGACATTCAGCTTCGTTTCGGCGCAGGCGCTTTCGTCTGCGGCGAAGAGACCGCTCTGATGACCTCCATCGAAGGGCTCCGGGGCGAGCCCCGTCCCCGTCCGCCCTTCCCGGCAGTCAAGGGCCTGTTTGGCCAGCCCACGATCCTCAACAATGTGGAGACTTATGCCAATATCTGCCAGATCATTCTGAACGGTCCCGAATGGTTCGCCTCCATGGGTACCGAAAAATCCAAGGGCACCAAGGTTTTCGCTCTCGGCGGAAAGATCAAGCACACAGGCCTGGTAGAAGTGCCGATGGGCACCACTCTGCGGGAGGTTGTTGAGGAGATCGGCGGCGGTATTCCCAACGGCAAAAAATTCAAAGCCGCCCAGACCGGCGGTCCCTCCGGCGGATGCATTCCCGCATCCCTGATTGACACGCCCATCGACTACGACAACCTGATCGCCATTGGCTCCATGATGGGTTCGGGCGGACTGATCGTCATGGACGAGGACACCTGTATGGTGGATATTGCCCGTTTCTTCTTGGACTTCACCGTGGACGAATCCTGCGGAAAATGTACTCCCTGCCGGGTCGGCACCAAGAGACTGCTTGAAATTCTGGACAAGATCATCGCCGGAAACGGTGAATTGTCGGATCTGGATGAACTGGAAGAGCTGGCCAACTATATCAAGTCCGCATCTCTTTGCGGCTTGGGTCAGACGGCTCCCAACCCGGTTCTCTCCACTCTGCGTCGGTTCCGGGACGAATATGTGGCCCATGTGGTAGACAAGCGTTGCCCTGCGGGTGTCTGCAAAAGGCTGTTGCGCTTCGTCATCGACCCGGAGAAATGCAAGGGCTGTACCCTGTGTGCAAGAAAATGCCCGGTGGGTGCGATCAGCGGAGCTGTCAAGGAGCCGCATAAAATTGATCCCGCAAAGTGCATAAAATGCGGCGTCTGCAAGGATAATTGCAAGTTCGGCGCAATTTCCAAGCAGTGAAAGGAGAACCGGAACAATGGAACAACAGATGATTAACATTCTTATCAACGGGAAGGAATATACCGTTCCCAAGGGGATCACCGTTCTGGAAGCGGCCAGAATGGCGAACATCGACATTCCCACCCTGTGCTACCTGAAGGACATCAACGAAATCGGCGCCTGCCGGCTGTGTCTGGTGGAAGTCAAGGGTGCAAGGGGCTTAGTGACCGCCTGCGTCTATCCCATAGACCGGGACGGCACCGAAATCATCACCGACTCTCCGAAAATCCGTGAGAGCCGGAAGATGAATCTGGAGCTTTTGCTCTCCAACCACAACAGAAAGTGTCTCTCCTGCGTGCGCTCCACCACCTGCGAATTGCAGAAGCTCTGCAACGACTATCAGGTAGACGAAGACAAATTCAAGGGGATCAAAACCGAAACGAAAATTGACGATTCCTCTGCCTCCATCATCCGGGACGGAAGCAAGTGCGTGCTTTGCCGCCGTTGCTCCGCCACCTGTCAGAAGGTGCAGGGAATCGGCGTGATCGGAGCCAACAACCGGGGCTTTGACTCGGTGATCGGATGCGCTTTCGACAGCAATCTTGCTGACACCTCCTGCATCAACTGCGGACAGTGCATCGTTGCCTGCCCCACAGGAGCCCTGACCGAACGGGACGATACCGCCAAGGTGTTTGCCGCTCTTGCAGACCCCACCAAGCACACCGTGATCTGCTGTGCTCCCTCCGTGCGTGCGCAGATCGGCGAATGCTTCGGCTATGCTCCGGGCACCGACTGCGAAGGAAAAATGGTCGCCGCAACCAAGGCTTTGGGTTTTGAAGGGGTGTACGACATGAACCTGACCGCCGACCTGACCATTATGGAAGAGGCGACGGAATTGATTTCGAGAATTCAGAACGGTGGTCCTCTGCCGCTTATCACCTCCTGCTCTCCCGGTTGGATCAAATTCTGCGAGCATTATTTCCCTGAAATGACCGAAAATCTGTCCACCTGCAAATCCCCTCAGCAGATGTTCGGTGCGCTGTTCAAGACCTATTACGCCGAAAAGATGGGTTGGGACCCCAAGGATATCGTCTTTGTTTCGGCAATTCCCTGCACCGCCAAGAAATTTGAGGTGGGCAGAGCCGGCCAGAGCGCAGCGGGTGTTCCCGATGTGGACTATGCCATCACCACGAGAGAGCTGGGCAGAATGATCAAGGCCGCCGGAATCGACTTCCGGAATATTGCCGAAGAGCCCTTTGACGATCCCTTTAATGTAAGCTCGGGTGCCGGCGTAATTTTCGGTGCCACCGGCGGTGTGATGGAGGCGGCTTTGAGAACTGCCGCAGAAATAATCCTGCAAAAGCCCTTGGAGAAGCTGGACTTCCCCGAAGTTAGAGGAACCGAAGGAATCAAGCTGGCCAGCTACAAGCTGGGTGACGCTACTGTGAATGTTGCAGTCACCAGCGGTACGGGCAACGCCAAGAAGCTGTTGCGTGCCGTTCAGTCCGGTGAAGTCAAGGTGGACTTCATCGAGGTCATGGCCTGTCCGGGCGGTTGCGTAAACGGCGGCGGACAGCCCTATCAGCCGGCTTCCGTGCGGAACAATGTGGACCTGCGGGCACTGCGGGCCGCGGTCCTTTACAAGGAAGACGCTCAGCGTGACCTGCGCAAATCCCATGAAAACAGCGCCCTCAAGAAGATCTATGACGAATACTTCGGCGAGCCCAACAGCCACAAGGCCCATGAAATCCTGCATACCACCTATGTGAAGAGAGGACTTTATAAATAAGATTCTCCGAAAAATCCGTCCGGTTCACCAGATTCCGGACGGAAGGACAAGGCCTTTTCGGACATTGTAAAGAAGCCGGGAGAGTTGCATCAAAAGTGCAGCTTTCCCGGCTTTTTATGCTTTCTGTAATGCACAGTCACTGGCAGTGACTGTCAGGAGAGTTCCGCGGAGCGGGAAACAGATGCCCTCTGTTTCCTGTTTCCTGTTTCCTGTTTTCCTGCTGCTGTTTGCTTTTTGCGGACGGCAGTTTGCCCGTTTTCCGTTTTTCCCCCTGACCGTTTCGCTCTTTTCCTCATCTCTTTTTACAGGCGTTCAGCTCCTCATAGCGGCATATAAGAATCAGATCCTTACCAAACTGTTCAATCCAGTCCAGGCATACCCGGAATCTGGGCTTTCTTGAAAAGGAAAAGGGCTTATTGTCCGGTAAAAGCAGAGCGCAGATGCAACCGGTCTTCTCGTCAAACTCCAGGTCGTTTACATACCCCAACCGTGCACCGTCGCAGGTACAGATCACCTCTTTCCCACACAACTCCTTGAATGTGGGCGGAAAATGCCCGTTCATGCTTACACCAGAATGCAGAGCAGTCCGTTGCTGCCCTCATTCACAATTCTGGAAAGGGTTTCGGACAGCTTTTTCCGGGCGTCTTCGGGAATATGCTCCAATTTTGAAGAAAGTCCCTCGCTGGCCAGCTCATAAAGACTTTTGCCCAGCATATTGGTTTCCCAGATACCCAGCGGATCCTTTTCGATCTGTCTTTTCAGATTGGCCGCCAGCTCCTCTGACTGCTGCTCGCTTCCCACAATGGGATTGATCTCGGTCTCCACATCGGCCTTGATCATATGTATAGAGGGAGCTCCTGCCCGTAAACGCAAACCGAACCCGCCCGGCTGACGGACGATCTCCGGCTCTTCCAGAGTCAGGTCCTCGCTGTCCGGCATGACGATTCCATAGCCGCTCCGTTCCACTTCGTTCAAAGCTGCTTCCACTTTTTTATACTTTTTACCGGTGATCGCCAGCTCTTTCATTTTGTTAATCAGATCCTCGTCGTTTTTCAAAGAAAATCCGGTCAATTCACTTAAAACCTTGTAGTATAGATCCTCTTTCAGCGCCGCCTTCACCCTTGCTCTGCCGGTGCCCATATCCATAAAGGAAAGGGTCACGCCTGCCACATTCTCGTTGCTCTCCAAACCGCCAAAGGCGGTGCGTACCTGTCCCATTGTATGAATGTCCGCAGAAAGGCGGAACACATCATTGGCAATGCTCTCCTTGAGCCAATGTCCCTCCTCCAGTGCCGCCATCCAGCCGGGCATGGAAATTTCAATCTCCCGCACCGGGAATTCCTCCAAAATCAGTCCTAAAATATGCCGGATGTCCTCCGCATTGATTTCCAGACAGTTCACCAAAGCCACGGGAGCTTTATATTTTTCCTCCAAGGATTTTGCCAGCTCCACAGTCTCTTCCGCATTGGGATGGGCCGAATTCAAAACCACGGCGTATGGCTTCCCCAATTCCCGCAGTTCCTTGGCAACCCGCTCCTCCGCCTGCACATACTGACCTCTGGGCAGATCACAGATGGAGCCATCGCAGGTGACCAACAGTCCGATGGTGGCATGATCGGTAATCACCTTTCGGGTTCCGAACTCCGCCGCCTCCTCAAAGGGCATGGGCTCCTTCTGCCAAGGGGTGTGCACCATCCGGGGCTGTCCCTCCTCCAACTGTCCCAAAGCCTCCGGCACCACATAGCCCACGCAGTCCACCAGCTTGACCTTGATCCCGGTGGCATCGTCCACCGAAATTTCCACGGCCTGGTCGGGAATAAACTTGGGCTCGGTGGTCATTACCGTCCTTCCGCCTGCCGACTGGGGCAATTCGTCTTTGGCCCGCAGTTTGTCATAGTCTCCCTTGATGTTGGGAAGCACCAGATGCTCCATGAACTTCTTGATGAGCGTGGATTTTCCGGTTCTCACCGGTCCCACCACGCCAACATAAATGTCCCCGCCGGTCCTTTCGGCGATGTCCTTGTAAATCGACCGATCCGCCATATAACTCTCTCCTTTGTCGCTGTTTGCTTGTTTTTTCCAATATATGAAAGGGTTTTCTTTTTTAGTACAGTTCTTGGAAGAATCGCCCTTCAGGAAGTCCCTTCCCCTTCTGCTGTTTTCAAAAACGCTGCGGCAGAAGGAGCAAACCGGGCTTCGGGGGAAAGCGGAGATCCTCTTCAACCCTTTATTTTGCTCCGAAATAAAGAGGCTGTTAAAAAACTCTGACCGAGTTTCTTAACAGCCCTCTGTTTTTTCAGTTGAGTATTCTGAATTTCAAAGTATCTTCGGCGGCCAACAGTGCTACCGAGGCACAAGGCACATATAGAAAGGACGCCCTTGCGTTTTTGGTTTTTCGCAACGAAGTTCTGCGACCAAAACGCCCTTTCCCGATGTGCGGGAACTTTTTTGTGACCCGGTATTCTGTTTTCCGGATTACAGCTCCACCAATGCCCTTAAAACCTTATAGATCCGCTCTACGGAGTGAAGGTCCAGAGTTTCATCGGGCGTGTGGATATTTTTTATGTTCGGGCCAAAGGACAGGGCGTCCCCGCCACCCATTTTCTCTAAAATAATGCCGCATTCCAAGCCGGCGTGAATGGCCTCCACCCGGGGGTTCGCCTGGGGAAACACCTTTTTATACACCGAAACGAAATCCTTCTGCAATCTGGAGTCGGGGTTGAAGGCCCAGCCGGGGCACCGATCCTCCAACCGGCACTCCATGGAAAGGACCTTGCCCAGTCTGTTCATCTTCAGAAAAACGGCATCCATTTCGCTTTCCACAGAGGAACGGCTGTACACCGAAAAACTCAAAACATCCTTTTCGGTCCTGACAACGCCCAGATTGGAGGAGCTTTCCACCAATCCTTTCTTGCTGGCGCTCATGCCCAAAACTCCGTTGGGAATCAGAGAAAGGAAGGAAAGAACCCTGGAGGTGTCTTTATAGCACATCATTTTTTCGGGCTTGGCGCATTTGGAAATGTGAATTTTCAGTCCCTTGTCCTCCTCCTCCAGCAACGGATACACCCTTGCGGCAATCTCCCGCAAATCAGCTTCCGCCTGGTCTCTGTTCAGAACCGAAAGCACAGCGGTGGCCTCTCTAGGAATGGCGTTGCGCTTGTTTCCTCCCTCAAAAGAAACCAGATTGAAGGGCTCCTTCTCATAAAGCTCCGCCAAGAATCTGCCCAACAGCAGAATGGAGTTTCGCCGGTTCCGATCAATGTCCGAGCCGGAATGGCCGCCTGCCAGGCCCAAAACCGAAACCTTCAGCGCCTGATTCTCAAAGGGAAGAAAGTCCGGCTCCAGAAGGAAGGACAGATTCATGCTTCCCGCACAGGAGGCTATAGCCTCCCCCTCCACATCGGTATCCAGATTCACGATACGCTTGGCGGAAAGACGGCTGTAGTCAAAGCTCTCCGCTCCCCCCAGCCCGGTCTCCTCCTGCACGGTGAAGAGGCACTCCAGCGCCGGATTTTTTAACTCCTTATCGGCCAGAATGGCCAACATCATCACCACGCCTGCACCGTCGTCCCCGCCGAGCGTTGTGCCGTCCGCTGTCAGGAAGCCATCCTTTTCAATCAGCTTCAGGCCGTCCTTTTCAAAATCATGGGCAACCCCGGAATTTTTCTCGCAAACCATATCGGTGTGTCCCTGAAGCATGAGCTTCTCTTTTCCCTCGCATCCGGGAGCCGCCGGACGGTAAATCGCCACATTGTGGTGCTCGTCCCGATAATAGTCCAAGCCCTCCCGCTCTGCGAAAGAAACCAGATAGTCTGCAATGCCTTTTTCGTTTCCCGATCCCCGGGGAATTGCCGAAATTTCTTCAAAATACCGGAAAAGATTCTCCGGCTCATAGCCTTTTAAAATGTATTCCATATACTGTGCGATTTCCTTTTCTTCTGCATTCACATCATCCGCATCTGTTTGTCTGCCCTCAGAATTTGCCGCTGCTTCCCCGGTGTCCGCCTCCACCGCCGCTGATTCCGCCGCCGCTCCGGCCTCCGTTGTCCTTGGGTTTGGGCACTCTTGTTACCGTCCGGTAAAGGAAATAGTCTTTGGCCACCGTCACCTTCATGCTGTCGTTCCGTACATAGCTGTTGGCCGTTTCCTGATGCCGTACCGTTTTCAGCTTGGAGCGCATGGTTCCGGTGATAATCAAAGCCAGCACCAGCCCCACAATCAGCGAAAGCACAATACTGATTCCCCAGTGAAAGGGTTCTTTGAACTCTTTTCCTTCCTTGCAGATCTCAAAAATATAGGCACTGTCCTGTCCGAATCGAGCAAAGGCTTCGTAGTATTCCCCTTCGGAAAGCAAAGACGGGAACTCCTTCTGAATATACTCCGCCGCCGCTTCATTGTACAGTTCTGCAACCCTGCCGTTGGTTTCGACCCGATACTCCCTTGTGCCCATGTCCACATAGAGCAGCATCACATCGCTTCCAAGCTCGTCTGCCAGCCGATAAGCTGCACTTTCAAAGCCGCCTTTGGCATACCGATCGGTGCCGATCGCCACGATGAAGCCGTAGGTCTCCTCAATACGGCCAAATTGCTCCTCCAGCTTCTGTTCTTCAAAGGAACTTAACAGGTCTGCTTCGTCCAAAACTCTCTTTTCTGCCCCGAAGGCCCAAACCGCAAGCAAAGAAAACAGGGCCGCCGCAGTGAGGACGAGTGACAGAATTCTATTGCATTTTTTCATTTCGCTCCTCCTCAAAACAGATGGATCAGGTACAGCACTGCCAGCATGGCCGCACCAATACCTGCCGTCAGCCCGCCGAGCCACGCCCAGTATTTTTTCCGGTCCACCGGCAGGTCGCCCACGAATTTCCCGGTCTGTCCGTTCATGGCAAAGGTGTACTTCTTTCCCCTGAAGGTGGTATTCAGCAACCACACCGGGTACAGCGCATACCGGGTCTTGCCGGAAGTCAGCTTGATCACGGTGTTCTCCGGCTGTACGGTGCTGTAGCCCTGAACGGTAGCGGCAAAAGCGTCCGCTGTGCTCTGCTTGATGCGGGCGTTTGCCCGTTCGATGCTCTGTTCTGCCGTCACATCGTATTTGTCTGCCGTATAACCGGCCATATAGGCGGTTTGAAAGTCCTTCAGCTCCGCACTGTTGTAAGGCTCAATGGACTCCATCAGATCGTCTGCCATCTTGGTAGAGCCGTCCGCCGGCACATGTTCAAAGCCGATCTCGCCCTGCCGTATGATGGAAAAGTGCTGGGTTTCGGTATAGATGTAATCTCTGGTGCTCCAGCTCCGCACTCTGGTGGCTCTGTAACGGAGGTTGGCATGGGCATCGGCGTCAAAGAGCCAGAAGGGCACATACACTCCTTTGATCTCATCCACATGATTCTCACTCTTGAAAATCCTGGGCAACAGTGTTTTTCCTTTGAAATGTGCAAGAAGCGCCTTTTTGGCGTCCTCTTTGTCCAATTGAAATGGAAGAATAAAGTCGGGGCGCAACAGTCCCTCCACCCGTTCCTTGATCACTACCGGATTGTCGCAGAAAGGACAGGAGGTGGCGCTGGTGGTGCCGTCAACCAGAATCTCTCCGCCGCAGGAAGAACAGATATAGACATTCATCCCCGTCTTTTCCTCTTCCTTCCATTCACTTCCTTGCGGCCCCTCCCAGTTCAGTTCGTCCTCTCCTTCGGTCTTCAATTGATCGTCCAGTTCTTTCAGGGTCTCCACTTCAAATTCGGTGTCGCAATAGGGACACTTCATCTTCTGAAGGTCGCTGGAAAATTCCAATGCCCCTCCGCAACAGGGACATTTATATTGGATCATTTCTGCCATTTTCTGCATTGTTCCTTTCGTCCGGTGGAGTTTTCGGTTTATTGAAGATCCTTATCGTCGAAAATATCGCCGCATTCGGGGCAGAATTTCGGCGGATTGTTGGGATCCTCCGGAACCCACCCGCACTTGTCGCACCGATAAAGGGGTGCTCCCGCAGGCTTTTTCGCTCCGCAATTGGAGCAGAATTTCCCTTTATTCACCGTTCCGCAGGCGCACTTCCAGCCCTCCTCCGGCTTTTTCTCACCGCAATTCGGGCAGAAATTGCCGGTTGCAACGGTACCGCAAGAGCATTTCCAACCACCCTCCGGCTTCTTCTCCGGTTTTTTGGCACCGCATTCCGGGCAAAAATTCCCCGTAGCCGTCGCTCCGCAGGAGCACTTCCAACCGTTTGTCGCCGGCGGCATCTGCGTTGCCTGTTGCTGTTGCTGCTGTCCTGCCATATTGTAAAAATTCTGGGCACCCATTGCGTTCCCGGCATTTGCCGCCATACCGAAGCCCATAAACCCGGTCATGGCACCCGCCGAATTTCCCGCCGCTGTTTTCATAGCGTCGGCCTGTGCGCCCACGATGGTGGCTCCGGCCATGCCGGGATCCCGCAGCATGGCAGTTCTCTGAGCCTGCTTGATCATTTCCTGATCCTCTTCCGGCAAGGTGACCGAGCCCAACGCAACCGAAACCACCTTCAGGCCCCGAAGCTCATTCCATTTTGCAGACAGCGCCTCGTTCATGGCATTTTCTAAGTCCGTATTGTGGGTGACGATCTGGTTGGGGCGCAACTCCATTTCCGACAGTCTGCCGAATGCCGGCTGCAACGCGGAAATAAACTCCTGCTTTAACTGTCCGTCCAATTCCTCCCGCCGGTACTCCTCGCTCACATTTCCGCAAACATTCGTATAGAAGAGCATCGGGTCGGAAATCCGATAGGAATATACCCCCGAACAGCGCACCGACACATCCACATCCAGTCCGATACGCCGATCCACCACCCGGAAGGGAATCGGATTGGGCGTTCCGAATTTGTTGTCGATCAGTTCCTTGGTGTTGATATAATATACCCGCTGATCCTTGCCGGGATCTCCGCCGTAGGTGAAACGCTTCCCGATGGTCTTGAAGGTGTTCAGGATGCCTTTTCCGAAGGAACCCGTGAAAATGCTCGGCTCGGTGGAGGAATCGTAGGTGAACTCTCCCGGTTCGGCGCAGAATTCCACCACTTTTCCCTGCTCCACGATCAGCATGCACTGTCCATCTGCAACAGCGATCCCCGAACCGTTGGAAATGATGTTGTCATTCCCTTTGGTGTTGGAGGACCGTTTGGTAACCTGCTTTTTTCCCTTTCGCATCAGCACATCCTTGGGCATTGCCTCGCAATAGAAAAACTCCTTCCACTGGTCGGCAAGGGTGCCTCCGGTGGAGCCGGTCAACGCTTTAATCAATCCCATGATCTTTTCTCCTTTTTTATAATTTTTCTTTGAATTACAGTCTTTTCTCCGGGACTTGGTCCCTTCCCCGTTTCTTTTCTGAAAACCGGCTTGGAAGAGCTCTTTTCAAGCGTTCCTCCGCCGTTTTCTTAAGAAAAACCTCCGAAAGCCCCTTCGGAAGCCTCCTCTTTACTTTTCAGTATATCATATTCACCCTCGAAAATCAACAGAATTTCTGTGTTTTTGTGTAAATCCCATCCTGTAAAATCGATTGTTTCTCGGCGGTTTGCCCTTTTTCCGGAAAAGAAGGAAAAGATGGTTGACAAAGAAATTCGGGTATGCTAAAATGGCAGAAATCAAAATTCGGAGGCACGCAATGGCAAAATACATTCATGAACCGTCCCACACCTTTAACGAGTATCTTCTGATACCCGGACACTCCTCTTCGGAGTGCATTCCCGCCAATGTCTCTTTGAAAACCCCTCTGGTCAAATTCAAAAAGGGCGAAAAGCCCGCCATCACCATGAATATTCCCATGGTTTCCGCCATCATGCAGTCGGTTTCCGGTGATCGGCTTGCCATTGCACTTGCTACCGAGGGCGGAGTTTCCTTTATTTACGGCTCCCAGTCGGTTGAGGACGAGGCAGCCATGGTTCGCAGAGCCAAAGACTACAAGGCCGGCTTTGTCAAAAGCGATTCCAATCTTACCCCCGAAAACACCTTGGCCGATGTGGTGGCTCTGAAGGAAAAAACCGGTCACTCCACCGTGGCCATCACCGAAGACGGCAGCGCCACCGGCAGACTGTTGGGTATTGTCACCAGCAGGGACTATCGGGTAAGCCGTATGGCACAGGACACCAAGGTTTCGGAATTTATGACTCCCTTTTCCCGGTTGGTGGTGGCGAAAGAAGGAACCACTCTGAAAGCTGCCAACGACATTATCTGGGATCACAAGCTGAATTCTCTTCCCATTGTGGACGAAAACGATCATCTGGTCTATATGGTTTTCCGGAAGGACTACGACACCCACAAGCAGAATCCCAATGAACTGCTGGATGAAAACAAGCGCTATGTGGTGGGTGCCGGCATCAACACCAGAGACTATGCCCAAAGAGTCCCTGCCCTTGTAGAGGCCGGAGCCGATGTTCTGTGCATCGACTCCTCCGAAGGCTTTTCCGACTGGCAGAAGATGACCCTTGAATGGATCCGGGCGCACTACGGCGATTCCGTAAAGGTGGGCGCCGGAAATGTGGTGGACGGGGCAGGCTTCCGCTTTCTGGCGGAATGCGGAGCCGACTTTGTGAAGGTCGGCATCGGCGGCGGCTCTATCTGCATCACCAGGGAAACCAAGGGCATCGGCAGAGGACAGGCTACCGCACTGATCGATGTATGCGCCGAAAGGGACCGCTATTACGAGGAAACCGGAGTGTATGTGCCGGTCTGCTCCGACGGCGGCATCGTCTACGACCACCACATCACTCTGGCTTTGGCCATGGGTGCCGATTTTGTGATGTTGGGTCGGTATTTTGCCCGGTTTGATGAAAGCCCCTCCAACAAGGTCAGCATCGGCGGCATTTACTACAAGGAATACTGGGGTGAAGGCTCTGCCCGGGCAAGGAACTGGCAGCGCTATGATCTGGGAGGTGACAAAAAGCTTTCCTTCGAGGAGGGCGTGGACTCCTATGTGCCTTACGCCGGAAGTCTCCACGACAATGTGGCCATGTCCCTTTCCAAGGTCAAATCCACCATGTGCAATTGCGGTGCCCTGACCATTCCCGAATTGCAGGAAAAGGCCACACTGACCCTGGTCTCCGCCACCAGCATTGTGGAGGGCGGTGCCCACGATGTGATTCAGAAAGACAAAAACACCAATGTGAAATAACCCCAAAACCAATCGGAATACAAAAGGGCTGAAGAGGAGCGTTTCCTGTTCAGCCCCTTCTCTGCCTCTTCTCCCCACCATGCCCCTCTCTTCTGACCGACGCTCTCTTCCTTTTCCCTTTTCCCCTTTCCCCATTTCCATAGTCTCGTTCTGCATTTAGACGCCTTACGGCACAAGGGGCAGAAAAAGGACAAAAAGCCGTCAAGGTCTTGACAGCAACCGGCCAATCACTTATAATGAAGAAAAAATAATAGGAGAGTTTTTATGAAAACCGTATATACTGCTCAGGCTCCGGAGGCCATCGGCCCCTATTCTCAGGCAATCATTTCGGGCAATCTGGTGTTCACCTCGGGGCAGATCGCCATCAACCCGCAAACCGGAAAAGTGGAAAAGACCGACATTGAAGGTCAGACCGTTCAGGTTCTGGAGAATCTGAAGGCGGTTCTCGAAGCGGCCGGCTGTTCTCTTGAAAAGGTTGTGAAAACCACCTGTTTCTTGGCCGATATGAAGGATTTTGCCCGATTCAATGAGATCTACGGCGGTTATTTCACCGGCAAGCCTGCAAGAAGCTGTGTGGCGGCAAAGGAACTGCCCAAAGGAGTTCTGGTGGAGGTCGAAGCCATCGGAGAGGTGTAATTTTTTCCCTATATCCCCATTTTTCCGAAAACTCGTCCTGTTTTCCGAAAAAATACTTGACAATCTGTAGAAATTCGTTTATACTGCTTGGTAGAATAGGTTTAAGGAAGGTAGATTTTCCGCTATGGCGACCGTACAGATCAACAAAAAAGAACTTATCGAAAAGATGGCAGACAATCTGCCGATGCTGCGCACCAAACTGAATTTCACTCAGGAAGAGATCGCCTCGATGATCGGTGTGAGCCGTCATACCGTCATTTCTATGGAAAATAAAAAGCGGCCTATGACCTGGAACACCTTCCTTTCGTTGATTCTGGTCTTTTCCGGAAATTCCGATACCAAGATGCTGATGCAGGTCATGGGCATTCTGACCGAGGAGCTGGAAGAGTTTTTGGTGCCTCAGAAAAAGGAACCGAGCCTGCTCTGAAGAAATGCAAAAAGCCGTTATAAGCCGAAAAATCGGCTATAACGGCTCTTTTTTTATTCTTTTATGCACCGTTCCGTGCAATCCAGTCCAAAAGCTCGGCAACATCGGAAATGCTGAACCCACTCTCCTGCGCCTGGGGACCGGAGGAGTTCCCAACCTCCTCTGACGGTGCGCCCCCGGAAATGTAGTCCAAGAGGAACGTCACATCGGCAATATTCACCGTCCCGTCGCCGGTGTAGTCATATCGATCGGCGCTTCGGACATTTACCGCCAGAATGCCTTCGCAATACAACTCCAAAGGATACTCTTTTTCTCCATCTGTGCAGGAAAAAGAATCCCCGTCCGAGGTGTACACATAGAGGAGCATCTCCTCCTCCCAAGCATCCTCTGCCACTTCAAACTGCAAAGAAAGCAGATCTCCCTCTCCCGAAAGAACCGTTCCATCCTGTTTTTTTGAAATTTTCAGGATCCCGTCTGTGGAAGAATCCACCTCCAGACCGGCATATTCGCTCATAAAGCCGGTATAGCGAAGCCTTCCGATATAGGAAGAGTAGTCTATACAGAAGGAAAAGGAGGACAGACAAAAGGCATCCGAAACCGACAGCACTGCCTGAACGGTCTCTCCCGGTGCGCCTGCGGTACTTCCGGCTGAAAGCACCAGAGGGGCTATGGGTACGGCAAAATATTCTGCCTTATATTCGGTATCTTCGGTTGCCGGAACAAGGGGCCTATCCCATCCGGTAAAATAATACTTATACAGGTCATCCTGCGTATCGGCACTGCCCTTGAATTCGGGCAGACAGTCCACCTGGCAGTCGATTACAACCTTGGTTCCGTTCAGGTCAAAGGTAATTTTATGAATCTTAGGCTGACAGCTCCACTCGGAGGAGGTGAACACCTCATTTCCCGGTGCTTCAATGTGCAGTCCCTCTTTTTCCGTCTCCGTGCCCACAAAGATCACTTCCGATAGCCCCTCGCACCCGTTGAAGGCGTTCTCTTCCACAGCTTTCAGCGTACGGGGCACCTCCAGAATGTCCATGGTGTCGGTTCCGTAAAAAGCATAGGGTGCAATGGAGGTGCAATCCTCCGGCAGAGCGGCTTTGAAATCCTTTCCCATATAGAGCAGGATCCTGCCATTCTCAACAAGAAAATCGCTCTCCAGACGGGAGGTGCAGCCCACCAACTGCCTACGCAGTGCTGTCCAGGTGTCATTCCCGACGATCCCGTCCACCTCCAGGCTATGCGCCCTCTGATAGTTGCAAACCGCCTCATAGGTTCCCTCGTCAAAGGTGCCGGTCACCGTGCAGGCATTGCCCTGAGGGTCAAAATATTCCGCCAGATTCAAGGCAACCTGCAATCTGCGCACGGCCTCCGAAGAGTTTCCTTTGCGCAAAAGTGTGCCACCATAGGCACCAATATCGTAGTTGGAATAGCTTTGCAAACCGCTTTCCGTATAATTCGGGATACCGAAGGCGTAGATGTATGTACCGCTGTAAACCCAGCCGGAAGAATCAGCGGTCATTTTCCAGGAATGTCTTTTCACGCTGTCCGAACTGTTTCCTTCGATGGTGTTGATCACCATTCTGCTGACCGATCCGTCCATTGCATACTCCGCTTCACAGCTCTCCACAAAGCCCACATGCTTTCCTTCAGAGGCGGAGGGCGTTCCTTCCGTGTTGTAGGAAGCATAGAAAATCACATCTCCGGGCTGAGGGAAATAGCTGCCGCCCTTCACTGCCAGATCGTAGAACCCCTTCAGCTGAGAGCCGGGCAGAGGATTGCTTCCCCCGAAGCCAAAGGAATGGACCTTGGCGGTGGTGCTGAACTTCAGCACCGTCCGGGGCACACCTGCCATGGCGGCGCAGTAGGAAACGAACATCCCGCACCAGCCTCCCGCATAATAATAGGTATTTTCATACCCGCAGGCCGTGCGCAGATACCAGGCAACATAATGATTGTATTCCGTGCCGTTGTTCCCGCCCTGAACCAGTCCCGAAAGGTCGGTGGAGGAAGCGCCTTCCTGATAACCGACCTGACTTTGGGCAACCGCAATAATGTCCTTGCGCATATCGCCGGTCAACTGCACCTGCAAAAGCCGGCTATAATACACCCCGGACATGAAGGAGGTGCTGGCATCATACTCGGGTACCAACGCAAAAGAAGGCAGAACAGTCAGAAGAAAAAGGATGGTCATTGTCAGAAACGACAAAAATCGCAACGCTCTTTTGTGCAACTCGCTTCACCACCCTTTCTTTAATGCTCACACACCTTGAATTGTACCATTTTTGTCGGTTTTTGTCAAGGGAAATTCTAACTCAAACAGAAAAATTATTGGAATTTCCAAAGGATACCCTGAACTATTCAAAGTAATGCGTCGGCGTGCGGTCTTTGCGAAGAACGAGACTCAAAGCGCCGGAACGCTTTGTGCATTCAGGCTTTTGGAAACAAAGTTCTTAATCTCAAACGCCCCGAATCGATGTGCGGTTTTGGGGTGTCCAGAAATTCATTTCTCCCGATTTCCTGTCTGAATCGTTTTCTTCACCGGATATTCCGTTCCGTAGGAGTTGCTTTGTATCCGACAGCTACCTGTTTCCTTTTCCGGTCAGCTGGTCCGTTCCTTTTTCTTTATCGGCTTTTCTGTCCCGCAGTTTCAGATGCTTCTGCAAAAAATTGGCAGGAATGCACAGCTCCCTTGGCAGGAAATACTGTTCCTATCAAAACGGAGGTAATAAGTTTGAAAGATAAATCTTTCAAACGCGTTTTGTGGCTTTCGCCATCGGAGCGATGGCGATTTTGCTCCGCAAAACCAGCCCCAATTCCGCAAGAAAGGATGCTTTCGCTATGCGAAAACCATGGTCATAAAGATGGAACGAAACGAAATGCCCGAAGGATTTATGATGGCGCTGGCACAGGATCCCGAAGCAATGCAGAAATTTGCCGCACTCAGCGAGGAAAAGAAAAAAGAGATCATCGCCGGAACGCATTCGGTCCGATCCAAGGATGAAATGCACTGCTATGTCCATGAACTTGCATCCGGCAAGCAATGAACGGCGATTCTTGAGGAGCGCAGGATCATGAATTCCATTTGGTCAAAAACTTCGGAGCCTGTGGGCTTTGAACCTCTGAAAGAAAGCAAATCCGCAGATGTGCTGATTATCGGCGGAGGTCTTACGGGACTTTTGTGCGCATATATGCTGAAGAATGCCGGCGTTGACTGTATTCTTGCAGAAGCCGGAAGAATTTGCAGTGGGATCACCCGGAACACCACGGCCAAAATCACCTTCGCCCACGGTCTGCTCTACGACAAGCTGATAAAGCGTTTCGGGCAGGAACCGGCACGGCTTTATCTGGAAGCGCAGCTGCGTGCCGCCGAGCACTATGTCTGCCTGTGCAAAGAAATCCCCTGCGATTATGAATCTAAGGATTCCTATGTGTATTCCTTGAACGACCGGAAAAAGATCGAAAGAGAAATTGAAGCCCTGAACCGTCTGGGCGTTCCGGCAGAATTTTCGGAAACACCCCTCCTTCCCATCCGCACGGCGGGGGCGGTATGTGTCCGGAATCAGGCACAATTTCATCCCCTGAAATTTGCCTTTGCGCTGGCAAAAGAACTGCCTGTCTATGAAAACACCAAGGTTCAGGAGCTGTTACCCGGCAAGGCCATCACCCAATACGGCGAAATCGCCTTCCGGAAGGCCATCGTCGCCACTCACTTCCCCATACTGAACAAGCACGGCGGCTATTTTCTGAAGCTGTATCAGCACCGTTCCTATGTCCTGGCGCTGGACGGTGCGCCGTCTGTGGACGGAATATATGTGGACGAATCGGAAAAAGGGCTGTCGTTCCGGAACTGGCAGAATCTTTTGCTGCTGGGGGGCGGCTCCCACCGCACGGGAAAAACCGGCGGAAGCTGGAAGGAACTTGAAGAATTCGCCCGGACCTTTTTCATCGGCGCCAAGATTCTTGGCAAATGGGCCACGCAGGACTGTATGACCTTGGACGGCGTTCCCTATATCGGACCCTATTCCAAGTCCACGCCCGACCTGTATGTGGCCACGGGATTCAACAAATGGGGCATGACCTCGGCCATGGTCTCGGCCATGATTCTTTCCGACAGTATCTGCGGAAAAACCAATCCCTACGCCCCGGTCTTTTCACCCTCAAGGGGCATTCTGCATCCGCAACTCCTCCTGAACACGGCGGAATCTCTCGCCGGTCTTCTGAAGCCGACCGCTCCCCGCTGTCCTCATCTTGGCTGCGCCTTAAAATACAACCCTGCGGAGCATTCCTGGGATTGCTCCTGCCACGGTTCCCGCTTCTCAGAAAGCGGAAAATTGCTGGACAATCCCGCTACAGATGACAAAGAAATGTAGCTTCTCCCGATTCCGGCCATCGGTCCGCTCCGCTCCGGACCGTCCGCCGGATGGATCCTCCAAGCATACAAAATCAAGGCCCCGGCAGGGTCTTCCCTTGCCGAAGCCGATTGTATTTCACCGCCGGTCGGAATTTCCTGGGGCTGTAAAAACTTGGTCAGAGCTTTTTACACCTCCTGTTCCCGACTTATGCCGTTCTTTTCCGTTTGTTCACCGTTAACAGATAAACTGCCGCCGCCACAACAAAATCTGCCGCAATCGAAAAGTAAAGTGTCGACTCTATCGTTTGAAAAGCGTTATTCGCTTCATAATAAGCCTGATTGGTGATCACTGTAACGGGCATTTTGTCCTCTGCAGACTCGGTAAAACGAATGTATCTGTATAGGTCCGGGTTATAGTAGTATTCGCAAAGAACCTCCCCTTTGGAATTTCGGATTTCTTCATACACCTTCTTGGGGTCTGTGGCAGACAGGTTTCCTTCAATTTTACCGCCGTCAGGATCAACGATTTCTATCGGAATTTCAATTACGGCATTTCCCTCGCGGTCAATATAGCCATATCCTTCTTTTACCCATTGTTCATAGTCGTTTTCAACAAAGGCCTTGAACTGGGCGCAGGTATCAAATTTCATCTCCTTGGCCAATCCGTCTCTGCCTATGTTATTCAGAACGACTACCCCGGTACCGATCATCAATGCAATGCAAACAGAAACCGTAATGGTTTTTTTGAGTAGCTTATTGTTCCGTTGCAATGTGCTTTTTTGTTGCAAAGAAAGAACGATCAGTCTTCGGTCACACAGCATCTTAAGGACAAAGAGCCTATAAATGACATATGATATTGCAAAAGCGGCAACTGCAAACAAGGTTCCGTAACCGAGCCAAGAACCAAAGCGCAAGCCATAGTTCGCGCCATCGATCAGCGTTACGAGCGGCAGACAGAAGGCGAACAGCACAATATGGACAAAAGAAACCTTCACGGCCGTTCTGACAACACCCGTGTTTGCTTCCTCTATTCTGTCGGTGTATGCATCCTCTTCCCCATTGATCATGATCCGGGCATTGATCGCAAAGCATATCTGACAAATCTCTCCGGCCGCACAAAAGACGGCCGCAAGGCAAAACCCAATTAAGCCTTTTGAAAAAGCCAAATCTGCAATCAGCGCCGCTATAAAGCCAAGTATCGCAATTCCGATAGATATAAGGGTCAGATTCTTGTATTTACGGCTGTTTTTTTCAAGCATCAGCCGGAATTGCCTGTCGCTCTTTGTATTCTGCCGCCCGAAGGTTCCGGCATTATCGGAATGGAAACGCTCCCCCCGCAGAAGTTCGTCCGTGGTGATGCCGAAAAGCTCTGCAATAGCGGGGATCAAAGACAGCTCCGGCGTACATTCGTCGCACTCCCACCGACTGACCGTCTTATCTGAAACAAAGAGCTTTTCGCCCAGTTCCTTTTGCGTCATGCCGTTGGCTTTTCGCAAAGCGGCTATGAATTTGCCGATCGTTTTCTTTTCCATTTGTATGCCTCCTCCCATAGGGACTTTCTATCGTCACCATTCTATCATTCCGTCAGAGAAAATACCACCCGCCAAAAAAGGAATTTCTCCCGGAATGAGAGAATTTCTTTTTTATCCCCGCTCCGGAGCACAACTGACCGTTTTTTTGAGGGGAATTTTTTCTTTGACGCCCCGCCGCAAAACCTTCCGGAGCATCCCTTAGAAAATGATCTCCATGCCGATCTTCTGCACCTTCATCCCCATCTTTTCATAGAAGTGCTGTGCGCCGTCGTTGAGGGCCCAGACATTCAGCGTCAGGTTGTAGCATCCCAAAGCCTTGGCATAGGCGCAGGCATATTCATACAGCTCTCTGCCCACATTCCGGCCCCTTGCTTCCTTCTCCACGCACAGGTCGTCCACATACAGGGTCTTCATGGGCACATGAGAGGGGTCGGTTTCCTCTTTCAGCACGCAGAAGATGTAGCCAAGCGTTTTTTCCTCCTCCAAAGAGAGAAAGACCGGCCGCTTTTCATCCTGCAAAAGCTCTTTTAGCTGTTCATCGGTGTACTTTCTCGACCCTTTCACAAACAAATCCGGTCTGCCGGTCGCATGCACATCGTGCACCTCGTACAATAATCTTGCAATTTCCGGAATGTCCCTCTCTTCCGCTCTGCGGATCTCTCATTGTTTTCTTCCTTCTTTCTGTTCATCTTATTTCCCGCCTTCGGGCGAGACCGGTTACTCTACGGATTTCAGGCTTTCCGCCATGGGAATCGCCTGAATCTTCCGGCGCATGAACAAATGCACCAGAAATTCAAAAATGAAAGTGAAAATCAGAGCCGCCCCATAGCTGTAGGGAGCGATATGAACATGGAAGCAGATCATATCCACCTTGATCTGACCCATCACAAAGCTGTGCAGAAAATAGCCCATCAGAAGTCCTGTCAACGCCCCCAACAGGGTCAGCACCCTGTTTTCTCTGAAAACATAGGAAGTGCTTTCCTTCGGAAAAAAGCCCAGAACCTTAATGGTGGCAATTTCTCTCTGCCGCTCGGTGATGTTGATATTGGTCAGGTCGTAAAGCACGATCAGCGCCAGCAATCCGGCACAGACGATCACCAGCAACACGATATAGTTCAGATTGGAGAGAATCTTCTGTATGCGGCTCCGGGTGTTCGCCGTTACCGACACGCTGAGCACATGGGAATCGCTTAAGAGCAGGGCGCCGCCCTCGTCCCCGTCCAATCCTTCCGGAGCGAGAATATACGCCGTCCGGTATTCCGGCTCGGCACCGTAGGCAGACTCGAAGGTTTCAGGCGAAATGTACACATAGGAATACACATAGTTCCGGCAGATTCCCGAAACCCGAAGGGCCGCCTCCTTGGACTCTCCGTTCCGCAGAACAAAGGTGTCGCCCACCGCAAGCCCGGTGTCTTCCGCCAGCTTCTCGCAGATCACCGCCTCTCCCGGACCGGGAAAGGACAATTTGCCCTCTTCGTCCATAAGAGAAATGAAGTTTTCAAAGGCCTCGCCGGTTTCCTCCGGAACGATCAGATATACACTCTTGGTCACCTCTCCCACGGAACAGTCTCCGGAGGATTCGGAAAGATAGAGAATCTTGGAAATGGCCTTTGCGCACTGCTCTTCAAAGGCCTTTCGTTCTTCCCCCTCCAGAGCGGAACTGAAGGAAACGCTGTAATCGTATACCGTAATTTTTTCATACTGTTCATCCGCCAGATCGGAAATGGAGTCCCGGATGCCGAAGCCGGTGAGCAGCAGCGCTGTGCAGCCCCCGATGCCGATAATCATCATGAACAGCCGTTTTTTATACCGCAGAATATTCCTTGCAGACACCTTGTGTAAAAAGGACATCTTCCGCCAAAGAGGCCGGAGCCGTTCCAAAAAAATCTTTTTCCCGGCTTTGGGGGTCTTGGGACGGATGAGCGAAGCCGGATTTTCCCTCAATTCCGTGCGGCAGCACACATAGGCCGTACCCACCGAGCACAGCAAAGCCGCCAACAGCGAAACCAGAAGCAGGACACCGTCAAATACCGGCAGAAGTGCGGAAAATCTGTCGTACATGATCTCGTACACCTTCCAGATGATCGTCGGAATCAGGGAAGTACCCAGGAAATAGCCCAGAATTGCGCCGAAAAGCGCCGCACTTCCGGCGTAAAGCAGATACAACCCGGAAATAGAGGAATTTCCGTAGCCCAGCGCCTTCAGGGTACCGATGCGGGTGCGGTGGTCGTTGACCATCCGGGTCATGGTCGTGGCACAAACCAACGCCGCCACCAAAAAAAAGAAAGCGGGAAAAACTCTGCTGACTCCCTCTACAATAGTGGCATCGTTTTCAAAGCAAACATAGCCCACATTGGTGTTCCGATCCAACAAATAGGCTTGGGGCGATTGCAGCTTTTCGGGCAGAACAGCCGCTTCCGCCTGCTCCGGCGAAAGATCCAAGGAAAGGAGAACAGACCTGTAAAGAAAAACCAGTTCCTCCTTTCGTTGATCCAACAGTGCTTTTTCAAGGCTTTCCGCCTGTATTCTGAAGCTCTCAATCTCCTTTTTATAGTCCTCGCTGTACGCCTGCGCCTCTTGGTTCACCGTCAGATACACTTCGGTATAAGAATCGGACAGAAATTCTTCGGGCAGAAGATAGAGAAAGCAGTCCACTCTTCCCTTGCCCAAAGCCGTGCTTCCCCGCTCGTAGTTCAGATACAGCGGCGAATAGACCAACCCCACCACGGTAAATTCGGTATGGGCAAGAGCGCCTTGGGTTGCTTCGGAATTGTTTTCGGACAGCGTAAAGGTTTTGCCCAAATCCTCTTCGGCAGAATACCGGGCATCGGCCAAGCATTCCCCGCTTTTTTCCGGCATCCGCCCGGCGGTCAGAGAAACCTTGTTGATCTCTTTTGTCAGGGAATGCGCCTTGGCCACGCCGTCGGAACCCTTTTCATCCACATACAGCAAATCCAAGGAATAGGCGCCCTCCGCCTGAGCGGTGAAGTCGGCGTTGCGAAACGCCTCTACCTCCTTCTCCCCGAATCCGATTTCGGATACCGCTTTGAAATCATAGAAATTCTGATTTTCAAGATACTGAATACCGGTTTCAAGCATTCTCGGCTTACAGATCTTCAGACCGCTGAAAAAGCCCACGCCCAAGGCAACGATGGCAAAAAGCGCCAGATACCGCCCCAGACTTCCGGAAATTTCCCTGCACAGCAATGTGAACTGCAGATTTTTCTTTCTCACGGTCTCACCACTCAATCTCTTCCACCGGAACCGGCGTTTTGTTCTCCTCAATGCCGGTCACAATTCCGTTTTTCACATGAATGATCCGGTCTGCCATGGGACAGATGGCCTGATTGTGGGTGATGACCACCAGCGTTTTCCTCTTCTTCCGGCAGGTATCCTGCAAAAGCTTCAGAACCGCTTTGCCCGTCTGATAGTCCAAAGCTCCGGTGGGCTCATCGCAGAGCAGGAGCTTGGGATTTTTGGCAAGTGCCCTTGCAATCGCCACTCTCTGCTGTTCTCCCCCGGACAGCTGGGCTGGGAAATTGCCGGTACGGTCTCCCAGGCCCACCTCCTGCAGAACCGATTCCGCATCCAATGGCTCCCTGCAGATCTGAGCCGCCAATTCCACATTTTCCAGCGCCGTCAGGTTGGGCACCAGATTGTAGAACTGAAAAACGAAGCCCACATCGTATCTTCTGTAAACGGTCAGGCTTTTGGAATCCAAGGACGATATTTCCCGTTCATCCACGAAAACTCTGCCGGATGTCAGAGTGTCCATACCGCCTAAAATGTTCAGCAGCGTGGTCTTTCCTGCCCCCGAAGCGCCGACGATCACCGCAAATTCTCCCTCGGAAATGGTAAAATCGGCACTCCGAAGAGCCGGAATCTCCACTTCGCCGGCCTTATAGACCTTGCTGACCTGCTCAAACCGTATAAAATCTTTTTTCTTTTCTCCGTCCATTTTTTCTTATCCTTCCGCCCGTCTCCAAAAAACATTTCGGTTTCCGGCGCTTCCGTTCCCCCAAGGGGCCTTCCACGCCTTTTTTGTCAAAAAATCCGGCATACAGGCTCTGCCGGTTCCCCAATCCTTTGAAAATCCTCAGGGCTCTTCTGAATATTCAAGGTCTGTCCGGCGGCGGGCTGTCTTTGCGAAGAACGAGGCGCCCAAACAAGGGGAACCTTTGTGTATGAACACTTTTTGCAACAAAGCTCCAAGGCAAAAACGCGCTTGCACGATGTGCGGAGCATTTTTTAGGTGCCCTCCGCGTACAGTCCCGGTTTTTCTTCATTCTTCCCTGCGGACCCCGGTCACCCGCAAGACCCGGTTCTCTTTCACAAAAAAGGAGACGGCAAAGCCCGCAAAGGAAAGACCGTAGCTTCGCTCGTCCCTTTGGTATGCCGGGCGGGGGTCCTCCCTCAGAATGCCGAGAAGCGCCGGAAGCTTTTCTGCCGGCAGAACCTCGGCCCATTCTTCGGGCAGTTCCACCTCCAGGGCATAGTCCTTGAAAGAATCGGCAAAGCCGCCGGAGGCATTCTCCGTCACATCCGCAAAAGGCAGGTAGGGCTTTATATCATAAATCGGTGTCCCATCCACCAGATCCGCTCCCGAAACCGCCAGCATTAAACCTTCTTTCCCTTCAAGAATCCCCTCCAACCGCACGACCGACAGTCCGATCGGATTGGGCCGGCAGGGCGAACGGGTGGCAAAAACGCCCATCCGTTTGTTCCCTCCAAGCCGGGGCGGACGCACAGTGGGCGACCAGCCTTCTCTTTTGCAGAGCGAAAAGCCCCACAGAAGCCAGATGTGGGAAAACTCTTCAAGGCCCCTGAGCGCTTCTCTCACCGCATATTCCTTTTCAAAAACCACCCGGCCCTGAAGCTCCTTCACTCTGCCGCTCTGGCGGGGCACTCCGAACTTTTCCTTAAAGTCGGTTTGTATGTGGGCAATCGGGCGTAAAATCAGTTCATCCATCGTCCTGCAATTCTCTTCTTCCGTTCTTCTCCGAAAACACCGGCCATCCGTATCTTCCTCCGCTTTTTCTCCCGCTTAATCCCGGTTCTGTGGGGCTTTTGTCAGGTCTTTTCCCTGTATTTTGGCTTTACGGTAGTCCTTGGGCGTCAGTTCGTTTTGCTCCCGGAACACCCGATCAAAGGTGCGCATACACTGGAATCCGCAGGCAGAACAGATTTCGGCGATCGACAGCTCGCTGGAGCTCAAAAGCTTGGAGGCCTTTTCCACCCGCAGGATGTTTATATAGCCCCGCAGGCTTGTTCCGGCTAAATCGTTGAGCAGATGGGAAATGTAGTATTTGTCCAGAAACAGTTCCTTGGAAATGGTGTTCAGATTGATGTTCTCGGTAAAATGCTCCTCGCAATACCGGAATATCCGATCCAGAGACCGGTCATCCCGATTGATCGTCTCGGTGGGCAGATCGGCTAAAAGCAGCGCACACAACCGCTCTGTGGCGGCTCTCCGGCGGGCAGGGGTATACCCCGGAGAAGTGTACAGCATCTGATTCTCAAACAGATTCCGGAATTCTTCGTTATAACCTCCCCGGACAATCGGATTCACCGGCTTTCGGTCCTTGATCTTCTCCGTCCAACGGCTGTACAGATCCTCCGGAAACAGAATGGAATAACAGCTGATGTCGGCTGCGGAAGAATACGAATGGAGTTGATTGGGGTAGATCACCGCCACATCCCCCATCTGAAGCTCGTGACTCTTTCCTTCCACCGTCACCTTGGCAGAGCCTTTTTCAAAAAACATAAACTCGACTGCCCTGTGCCGTTGAAAAGGCAAAGAAAGGCCTTCCCCATGAAAAATCCAGACTTCGTTGCTCCTGTATTTCTGGTAATTTGCCAAAATGTTTCCCTCCCCACCGATCCGAAAAATCCTGCTTCGGGTTTCCCGTATGTACCTGAAATTCAAAAAACAATATTTGTCCAGGAAAAAACCACCTTGCTTCTTGCATTATAGCATTTTTTATTGTATAATACAAGTGGACGGGCAAAAAATGTCCGATTTTTGAGATTCCCCTTGGGGAACATGACGGAAGGATGTGAAGGAATTGAAAAAATTTCCGATTGCGCTTCAACTCTACTCGGTAAGAGACGCTATGGAGCAAGACTTTGAGAAAACGCTGAAAGAAGTTTCGGAAATGGGCTACGAGGGCGTGGAATTCGCCGGGCTGTTCGGAAAAACCGGGGCAGAGGTCCGGGAACTCTGCCGGAAATACAGTCTGACACCGGTTTCCGCTCATGTTCCGCTTTCTGAAATGCTTGCCGATCCCGATAAAGTCTTTTCGACCTACCAAGAAATCGGCTGTCCCTGTATTGCTGTTCCCTATCTTGGAGAAAAGGACCGGCCGGGCAAGGAGAATTACGATAAAACCGTGGAAAATATCGCTTTTTTGGCAAAGAAAGCGACGGAATACGGCATTCACCTGATGTATCACAACCATGATTTTGAATTTGTACGGTTGGCCAACGGCAAATACGGCTTTGATGACCTTTATGACCGGATCCCCGCAGAGCTTCTGTATGCCGAAATCGATACCTGTTGGGTGAATGTGGCGGGAGAAGACCCTTCCGGCTATGTGCGCAGATACAAAGGACGGGTGCCGATCCTTCACCTGAAGGACTTTGTGATGCCCGGCAAGAAGCCGGCGCACCTGTATTCCCTCATCGGTCTGAAGGACGAGAAGAGCACTTCAGGCGAAGAGGCCTTTTCCTTCCGCCCTGTGGGCTACGGAGTCCAGAACATTCCGGCAATTCTTGACGCCGCAACCGATGCAGACTGCCGGTGGGTGGTTGTGGAGCAGGACGAAGCGGCTTTGGGAAAAACCAGCCTGGAATGTGCCGCACTGAGCGTGAACTACCTGAAAAATTTATATAAATAAGGAGAAAAGCCCTATGTCTGATGCAGTTCTGAATCAATTCACCAAAGAAGAAACCGAAGAGACGAAAGCAACCGGCAAAAAGCTGAGGGTCGGCATTATCGGCACCGGTTGGATCGCTGAATCCCACATTGAGGTTCTGAAAATGATGGACGATGTGGAGATTGTGGCAGGCGCCGACCTGATTCCCGGCAAGGCAGAGGCCTTTTTCCGGCGCTACGGTGTGGAGGGCGTGCGCTGCTATCCCAGCCATAAGGAGCTTTTAGACAGTGAGGAACTGGACGCCGTGTCGATCTGCACCTACAACCGTGCCCACGCCGTGCCCACCATCTATGCACTGAAAAAGGGCGTGAATGTGCTGTTGGAAAAGCCCATGTGCGTGACCACGGAAGAAGCGGTGGAGATCCTGCGTGCCGAAAAGGAAAGCGGAAAGATCCTTTCCATCGGCTTCCAGCCCCGTATGGACAACAACATGAAAATGATCAAGAAGATCGTGGATTCCGGAGAACTGGGCAAGATTTACTACATCCAGACCGGCGGCGGCAGAAGAAGAGGCATTCCGAACAGCACCTTTATTGAGGATAAAACGGCCGGTATCGGCGCTCTGGGCGACATCGGATGCTACTCTTTAGATATGGTGCTGCACGCCATCGGCTATCCGAAGCCTTTAACCGCCAGCGGCTATGTCTCTTCCTATTTCGGCACCAATCCCCTCTACAACAATCCCGCCGACGCCGCCCGCTTCAATGTGGATGACTTCGCCGCCGCCTTTGTGCGTCTGGAGGGCGACATCATTCTGGACTTCCGTATCTCCTGGGCTATGCACCTGGATACCCCCGGCGACACAGTGATTCTGGGCACCAAGGGAGCCTTGCGCATTCCCTCCACCGAATGCTGGAACGGCACGGTGGGCGGCCCCATGACCCTCTACCATGATGTGGCCGGCAAGCAGACCCAGACCACCATTCCGCTCTGCGGACCGGTGAAGAACGGCGTATTCTACCAGAAGGTACGCTCGTTCTTAGACGCTGTAAGGGACGGCGGTAAGGCGCCGGTGTCCACTTCCGAGATTTTCTACAATCAGATCATCATCGACAGCATCGTCAAATCGGCCAAGCTGGGCAAAGAGATCGACATTGAGATTCCCGAAATCTGAATACCGGAAAGAGCCGCCGACACAATATTGCGGCGGCTCTTTTTCATGCCGGCCAAAATCCTTATGCCGGCCAAAATCTTTTTGACGGCCGAAATCCTTTCCTCTGTTTCACCGCACCGACCGAAAAACTCTTTGGGGGAGCTTTTTTGAAAAACTTAAAAAAATCCCTTGACAAACCCTCCCGTTTCTGTTATCATAACGGCGTTGGGGCATTAGCGCAGCTGGGAGCGCACAACACTGGCAGTGTTGGGGTCACGAGTTCGAGTCTCGTATGCTCCACCAGAAAAAGAGGATGCTAAAAAATTCCGAAAGAGTTTTTTAACATCCTCTTTTTCAATGAAATCCGTTCCTTTCGGCACAAATGAGTCGTTGCTTCGTAATGTGAAATATGTTTAGCAAACGAAGAGACAAATTCAATTTCTTATCGGCAAAGAAAGGCATTTCATAATCCGCAAGGAGCATCACCTGTTGCAGACCAAAGTTTCATGGAAAAAGGATGCCTCTTTCTGTTGCGACCGTAAAAATCCAAACGCCGTCTATGCCTGCGTGAGACTGGAAGACGGTTGCTGTCCGTCGGATATAATGAAGCAGGCTATCTGCATATCCGGCGATATTGGTAAAACAATCTGCTCGGTGGCCGAAGTCTGCGAAAATTGCCTGCTTTCATGAAGTCTTGTTCCATGTGCGGATTCCAATTTCCCAAAAATTCAACTCTGCTCCCGGGATTTTTCGGCAAATCGTCAAGGGAAATTCAAAAACACCCTTTACAAGAAGAAAAAAATGTGGTATTATAGGAGCACTGACCGTTGGTCAATTCAAATATCCCGAAATATAAGGAGTCAAAAGACATGAAAAGATGTGCGCTTGTGCTCGTGGCGGTGCTTCTGTTGCTGTCGACCTTAGTCGGCTGCGGAACCTTCAGCTACGACATTACCGATTATGTGGAAATGGGTGACTATAAGAATCTGACCCTGAAATCCGCCGATATTGACAAGAAATTGCAGGAAGAAACCGACAGTCTCCTGGACACCTACAAGGGTGAAACCATACTGACCGAGGGTACCGTGGAAAAAGGCAATACCGTTTATATTTACTATACCGGCACTGTCTTTTTGTATAAAGGGAACTATAAGTTCACGGTGGGCAAAAGCGATTTTGCAGGTCTGGACGAGGCACTGAAGGAAGTGGAGTTCAAAGACGGCGTTGCCACCGTCACCGTTACAATGGCGGAGGATTTCAAAATGCCTGCTTTCGTCAGCGACTATATCAAAGACAAGATTGAGGCTGTAAAGGAGCAGGAGAAAGCAGAATCTGCCACCACCTCCCCCTCCACATCCCAAGAGCCTGCCACGGACACTCCTTCCGCAGAAACTTCTGCCAAGGAGTCCGCTTCCGCAACTCCCGACAGCGAACCCCAGGCGGTAGCTCCCATTGTGCGTGAAGAAGCCTCTCCCGCATCGGAAAGCACCACCGCTTCTCCTTCCACCAGCGATGACGAAGACAAAGCCTTTGTGGCAGGCAAGAAAGTGACCTTCATCCTGACCGTGAACGGCAAGAACGGGAAAGTCGCCGACGGCGAGGAGCTGGATGCCGAACTGCAGTGGACCTATGTGTTCGACGGCGGCACCTATAATGCGGATTCCTCCGATGAGAAGAAAAAAACCGATGAGGACAAAAAGGGCTTCGCTCTGGAGATCGGTTCGGGTAAATTCATCGACGGCTTTGAGGATGCCATGATCGGTATGTCGGTCGTTGCCGGCACCAAGAAGACCTTAGAGTTGAATTTCCCCTCTGAATACAAAAGCAACACCAACCTCTCCGGTCTGGATGTGAATTTTGATGTGGAAATTCTTTCGGCTTCCAACTTCTATAAGAGGGATATGGAAAACGCCGAGCAGTTCGCCGCTTTGAAGGAGGACTTTGAGAAGGCAAACGGCAAGGGATCCTTTGATTATACGGACAAAAAGGACTATGACGAGAAGGTTCGGGTAAAGGTCAGAGAGAATCTGGCAGTGGAAGCATATCTGAAACTGTGCAAGGTGAAAAAGTGGAAGTATTCCGACTTGGAGGACTACACCAATCAGGTCAAGAATCAGTATCTGAATCAGTATCTGAATGCCTACCTTTCTTACGGACTTTCCGTGGATCAGGCTTACCAGTATGCTTCCCAGTATATCTCTCAGAACGAACAGAAAATCGTCAATGCGGCAGGCGAAGCTCTGAAGCAGGATCTGGTGCTCTATCAGATCGCCAAGGAGCAGGGACTGACCGAGGTTTCCTCGGAGGAGTACAATGAATATGTGGACACCCAGGTGAAGGAGACCAACGCCTATTACGAAGCAACCGAAACGAAGGATTCCAACGGAAACATCCTGAAGGTCTCTAAGAGCGACATTGTAGACTCCTACACCAACGGCAAGGAGGGTGTGAAGAAAGCGATCGTGCTGAACAGAGCTATCGAATGGCTGGGCGCACACATCACCGAAAAATAAATTTCCAAACCAACCGAAGAACGGAGTTGTTGGAGACAAGGCTGCAACAACTCCGTTTCGTTTACCGGTTCGCTCCGGGAGGAATGAAAAGAAAAAATCGGAAAAATCTCTCTTTTTTCAAAAAAGCACTTGATTTTTCGGAAATTCCGTGGTAGTATGTATGGGCGATTGTATTGTAGTTTGTCCAAGGAGGTGAAAAAGAATGCCCAATATCAAGTCGGCTAAGAAGCGTGTACTGGTTTCCGAGAAAAAGGCTCTCGAGAACAAGATGTATAAAAGCGCTTTCAAGACCGAAGTAAAGAAGTTTGAAGCAGCCGTGGAGGCAGGAGACGCCGAAACCGCCAAGAAACTCTACACTGAGGTAATTAAAGCCACCGATAAAGCAGCGGCTAAGGGAATTATCCACAAGAATACTGCTGCCAGAAAAAAGAGCCGCTTCACTCTCATGCTGAAGAAGCTGGCCGCCTGAAAAAGACAAATGCAGTCCGTCTTCCCGGAAAAGGGGAGACGGCTCTTTGTCTTTTTGAGCTTCCAAAGCCTCTCTGCCCTAAAGACGACGCAGAATTTCCTTTTGACCTTCGGTTATCCGATAGCTTTCAAGAGCTTTCCGGATCGCCCTTTTTCGGGTTTCCTGCGAAAGAAGAGGAGAACGGAACCAAGGCAGAATCTCCTCAAAACGAAACGCCAGAGCGGTGGCAAGATACCAGGCCGCCATCATGGAAATATAATAACGGCCGTCATCCGCTTCCAAGACCTTCCGGGGGTGCTCTTCGGAAAAATCCTCTTTAAGATACTCCATCAGCATTCCGATGGCAAAGCGCACCCGATAGGTTTCGGAGGAGCGCAACCATTGCAGCAGCACCGGATAAAGCTCCTTACGATGCTTTCCGAGAATTTTCGGGCGCATACTGTCGCAGGTCGCCCAATTATCCACATAGGGCAGAAAGCGATCCAGCTCCTTTACCGTGCGGCCATAATCGCCCAGCCTCTCAAGGAGAAAGGCGTGGAGATTGTCTTCTTCATAGAGCCTATGGGGCAGATCCCGAAGAAAGCCTTCCGCCTCCGGTCGCTTGGAAAATCCGGCAGCGAATTTCCGCAGAACCGGCGTGCGCACGCCCAGTATTCTTTCCGGCGGCACCGTAGGAATCAATCGGCTTTGGAAAGCCTTGTATTTTTCATCCGCAAGAGCCATCAATTCCTGCTGAAGTGCCGAAGGACCGTTCCTTTGCATGGATCTTTCCGAATTTCTGCTTACTTCCGGCTTTTCCTCTCTTTTCACCGCGCCACTTCCCTTCTCCGGACCTCCGGTAAATTCTCTACGGAGTATAGCATAAAAATACAGCCGATGCAAGAAAAAGGAACAAAAAAACTTGACAACCCTCCTCTTCTGTGATAGAATGAACGGGTAAGCCTAAGGGCCACTAGCTCAGTTGGTTAGAGCAACCGGCTCATAACCGGTCGGTCTGGGGTTCGAGTCCCTAATGGCCCACCAGAAAAAGACTCAGAATTGTATCCAATTCTGAGTCTTTTTCAACTAAATCCGCCTTCTGCGGAACAAATCCACTGTTGTGGATGAAATCTTGCTTAGCAAGGTTAAAGAGAGGCGGATTTAATTTCATCGGAAGCCGCAGGCTGAAGATTTCATCCAAACCGGTTTGATTTCATCGTGCAAACCACGATTTCATTCTGTACATTTGTCAATGATGTGAGACCAAAAAGGGAAAATAAAGTAACGAGTTCAG